>SAMEA104404097__coassemble_109_pt1 | contig 90662 bp, 66 predicted proteins | sample SAMEA104404097__metabat2_high_PE_037 | metagenome-assembled genome bin SAMEA104404097 (sample SAMEA104404097) | Balaenoptera acutorostrata | reverse complement strand
TATTATGCCCTTCTAGGGCTTGTGCATACCACCAGTTGAACTGGTGGTTATGATTTATCGTTTTTGATTCGTCTAAAGGATATGGGTAGAGCATTTTCCGTTAGTCTAAAGGATAGGGCAGAGAGCATTTTCCGCCGGAACAAATATAGAGATATGAGCCTTTACCGTCAGTGTTAATATCTTTGGTGTAAGGTGCAAAGTCTGCTAAAGCTTCACCGCTTTCAGGAGTTTTGAGCAGCAGAGTCATTTCGGGCTCATAAATACCCATTATATTTTCCATAGCCTCCGGAAGGGCTTCCGCTACACACAGCAGCTCTTTTGTTGGGTACAAAATGCTGAGAAGTGAGCAGAGGGCAAAGGGACAGCCGGCAGGATAACGCTCACTGTGAGCGCAGAGAACCTCCAGAAGAGCGGTCTGAGCATCTCTCCAGTGAATATCACCACTAAGGCGGAAGAGCATATCAAACAGTTGTGCGGCGGCACCGTTTCCTGAGGGCATTGCGCCGTCAAAAAGCTCTCTGGGACGTTTAATTAGCTTTTCGGCTTTAACGGATGAGAGATAATAAACACCCTTGCCGTCGGAAAACTGCTTTATAATTTCTTCTGCCATAGTTTTTACTGCTGTGAGCAGCTTACTGTCAAAGCTTATCTCATACAGCTCCAAAAGACCTAAAGCTAGAAATGCGTAGTCGTCTAAAGTTGCGGGGTAATTCTTTTTGCCGTGGGTATAGCAGGAAGTGAGATCGGACAGATTTTCGTCCTTGGTTAAGAGAAAATCTTTAAGCTCCAGTGCGGCGGAGAGATAACGGGAGGAATTAAATACTCTTGCGGCTCTTGAAAGTGCCATAAGCATAAGACCGTTCCAAGATGTGATTATCTTTTCATCAGTTTTAAGCTCGCAGCGCTCAGACCTGTATGCACGGAGCTTGTCTCTCAGTACATCATAACCCTCCGGTAGTATGCGCCAGCGCTGATTTATAAGCAGGTTGGGAATATTTTTACCGTGGAAGTTACCCTCGTCCAAAATGTCGTAGCACTCGCAGAAGTGCCGTCCTGTTTCCTCGCCCATAACGGATTTGACCTCGTCTGGAGTGAAAAGATAGTATTTTCCCTCAACTCCGTCGCTGTCTGCGTCATGTGAGCTGTAATATGCCCCCTCAGGGCTTTTAAGTTCACGGAGGCAATAATCCAGTGTGCGCTCGGCTATCTCCTTATACAGCGGCAGATGTCCATCCTGATATGCCTCTGTATAGCAGAGAGCTAAAAGGGCGTTATCATATAAAGTCTTTTCAAAATGAGGTGCAAGCCACTCTCTGTCAGTGGAGTAGCGGCAGAAACCGCCGCCGATGTGGTCAAATATGCCGCCTCTGTACATTTGTCTGAGAGCGTGTTCGGTAATTTCTCTTGCTTTCTTATCGCCCGTCAGCTTTGAATATCTCAGCAGGAAAATCAGGTTGTGAGGTGAGGGGAATTTAGGAGATGAACCGAAGCCGCCGTACTCGCTGTCATATGAAGCGTAGAGCTGTTCAACAGCCTTGTGCAAAAACTCCTCGTTGGGGTAGATACCCTTAACGTTTTCATCTCTCAGTAAAAACTGTCTCACTTCACCTGCGGTTTTAAGCAGCTTTCCCTGCTCATTTTTCCACATATCGGCAACGGAAATGAGAAGAGACTTGAGCCCCATTTGATTTCCATGGTTTTCTTTGGGCATATATGTGGCGGCGAAAAAGGGCTGCTGGTCAGGACTCATTATTATGGTTAAAGGCCAGCCTGCACCGCCGGTGAGAGCTGCGCAGACCTCAATATATACGCTGTCTATATCGGGGCGCTCTTCTCTGTCCACTTTTACAGGCACATAAAAGCGGTTTAAAATTTCCGCTACCTTTTTATCTTCAAAGGATTCCTCTGCCATCACATGGCACCAGTGACAGCTGGAATATCCGATGCTTAAAAATATGGGTTTATTTTCAGCCTTAGCTTTACTGAAAGCCTCCTCACACCATGGGTACCAGTCCACCGGATTTTCGGCGTGTGAGAGAAGATAGGGGGAAGTTTCATTTACTAATCTGTTGCTCATGCAATAGCCTCCGTGAAAAAAATATGTTAGCATTTATTTTAATTTATGATATTATACACTTAAAAACATATTCCTTTCAAGAGAGGAGCGAAAAAAATGGATTATATTGAACCGACCTGCCCTTTTGACTGCTCGGCATTTAACGGTAAACCTGACACCGAGCCTGTGGAAAAGAGCCTGAATATGCCGGAAGTAATAAAGAAACTGGACGGATTTTTCGCTGAAAATAAAATTCAGCAGGCTGGAGAATTTCTGGACGAACAGTTGAGCCTTTCAAGGGAAATAGGAGACTGGCGTTCTGAGCTTAGTATTTTAAGCGAACTTATAGGCTACCACCGCCGCAGCGGAGACAGAGAAAAGGGAATTTCTTCTGTAAATGACGGGCTGAAGCTTATAGAGCAGCACGGTATGGGCAGGACAATTTCCGGTGCTACCGTGATTTTGAATGCAGCCACCACATTAAAATGTTTCGGTGAGCCTGAGCGTTCTATTCCGCTGTTTATTCACGTCAGCCGTGTGTACTCAGAGCAGCTTGCACCTACTGACTACCGCTTTGCAGGACTTTACAATAACATGGCTTTAAGCTATGAGGACTTAGGAGATTATCAGCAGGCGAAGAAATATATTAAAATGGCGCTTTCATTGCTTGAAAAAATGGAGGGCAACGAAAACGATATGGCAGCCAGCCTGTGCAACCTTGCTGAGGTTTATTTCAAAATGGACAACGAAGACGAGCGTGTGGAAAAATGCATGGAAAAAGCATGGGAATTTTTAAATTCACCCAAAATCAGCTTTAACGGCTACCACGCTTTTACCTTGACCAAGTGCATATCCGCTTTTGACTATTTCGGGTATTTTATTTATGCAAAAGAATTGAGAGAAAGGGTTCAGAGAATTTATGAAGGGAATTGACGAGGCAAGAGCCTTTTACGAAGAATACGGTCGGGAGATGCTCAGTAAGAAATTTCCCGAATTTGAAAGCCGCATAGCAGTGGGACTTGCAGGTCACGGCTCTGAGTGCTACGGCTATGACGACGAAATTTCCAGAGACCATGATTTTACAAAGGGTTTCTGCCTTTGGATAACAGACGAGGACGATATTTTCACAGGCATTGAGCTTTCTAAGGCATACAGAGAACTGCCTATAGGTGAGGCTGAACAAAACAGCGCATTGGGCGGTGGCAGAGGCGTTTCCCGTATAGGCTTTTTCTATCGCCGTTACACAGGCTCTTCCGGAGCACCTAAAAGTCTTGAACAATGGATTGCAACTCCTGAAAGCGCTCTCGCCGAGGCAGCAAACGGTCAGGTCTGGCGTGACGATTTGGGACTTTTCACAGCTGAAAGAGAAAAAATCCTTTACGGTATGCCGGAGGATGCGAGAAAAAAGAAACTCTCTGCAAGAGCTGCAATTATGGCACAGTCAGGACAGTATAACTACGCCCGCTGCATAAGAAGAGGTCAGGACGGCGCTGCAATGCTGGCGATAAACGAATTTGTAAAGGCAGCAGGTGAGATGATTTATCTTCTCAATAAAAAGCACAGCCCATACTACAAGTGGATGTTTAAAGGCATGGACGAGCTTTCAGTTTTAGGCAATATGCGTGAGCCTTTGGAATTTCTCCTTTTGGGTGATAACGACGAGGCGGGAAAAGTCACAAAGTCCGGAGTGGTTGAGGACATTTGTGCAGCTGTTATAAAAGAACTTCAGATACAGAACCTCACAGGCGGTAACTGGGACTATCTGGAGCCTCACGCCTTTGAGATTGCGGAAAGAATAGAGGACAGAGGCATAAGAGCCATGCACGTAATGGAGGGCTGAAACTCTCTTTCGGCGAAAATTACACGAACGTAATAAAAACTTTGTCTTTGCAAAGAATATAAAACTGTACAAAAAATAAAAACAGTTCGATTTTTCATGCGGATTTTGACCATTACAGGGTTGAAATCCGCTGGTTTTTATTGCAAAATATAAGGGAAAACAAATATTTAGTTAAATCGTCAAAAAAATGTAGCAAAAAAAACGAAAAACTTTTGCGATTTAAATATTTACATAGAGAGAAATTTGTGGTATAAATTGTAACAATTACTATTACAGGAGGGAATAGACATGTTAAAATTTGCAGATAGAATGGACGGAATGAAAGCTTCCGATATTAGAGAAATATTGAAACTTACCGCACAGCCGGATGTTATATCATTTGCCGGTGGTTTGCCTGCACCTGAGCTGTTCCCCGTTGAGGATATCAGAACTGCGTTTAACGCTGTAATGGAAGAGCAAGGCCAAACAGCTCTCCAGTATGGTGAGACTGAGGGATGGTATCATCTTAGGGAGCAGATTGCAGAAAGAATAGGAAAGAAAAACGGTATTAAAGCCAAGGCAGAAGACATACTTGTTACTGCCGGCAGCCAGCAGGGCTTGGATTTCTGCGGTAAGCTCTTCCTGAATCCCGGAGATGTAGTGTTGATGGAAAGCCCCTCTTATTTGGGCGCTATTAACGCTTTTAACGCATACCAGCCCAACTTTGTGGAGGTTCCCACTGATGAGGACGGTCTCATTATGGAAGATTTGGAAAGAATTCTCGCAACTACCGAGAATGTAAAGCTTATATATGTTATCCCTGATTTCCAGAACCCCAGCGGTCGTACATGGCCTATGGAGCGCAGAAAGCAGTTCATGGAAATCATCAATAAATATGAGATTCCTGTTATCGAAGATAACCCCTATGGTGAACTGCGCTTCAAGGGAGATTTCCTGCCCGCTTTGAAGAGCATGGATACCAAGGGTCTGGTTATGTATTTTAGTACTTTCTCCAAGATACTGACCCCCGGTTTCCGTCTTGCATGGATTTGCGCTGCTCCTAACATTATGGAAAAGCTGAGCCTTATCACTCAGGCAGCTGTTCTGCAGACCTCCACTTTGAACATGATGGTTGTTTCAAAGTATCTGGATATGTTCGATGTTGATAAACACATTGAGGCAATTCGCCCTGTGTATAAACACCGCTGCGAGCTTATGATAAACACCATGCGTGAGACCTTCCCTGAGGAAGTTAAATTCACAGATCCTGACGGCGGCTTGTTTACATGGGTTGAAATGCCTGAGTATGTAAATACAAGAGATCTGGCACTGAAAGCGCTGGAGAAGAAAGTGGCATTTGTACCCGGTTCCGGATTCTTCCCCAACGGCGGAAACGAGCACTGCCTGCGCCTTAACTATTCAAATTCTACCGATGAGAAGCTGGTTGACGGTGTACGCAGACTTGCAGAAGTAATAAAGGAGTCACTTAAATGAGCGAACTTACAATAGGAATGAAGGGCAGCGCACAGGTTGAGGTTGTCCATGAAAATACTGCTGCTGCTGTTGGAAGCGGAGCACTGGAAGTATATGCAACCCCCAGCATGATCGCACTCATGGAGAAAGCCGCAATGGAGCTTGTAGCTCCCTGCCTTGAAGAAGGTCAGGGCACTGTGGGCGTTGAATTAAATGTGGAGCATCTTGCCGCAACTCCTGTGGGCATGACTGTTCGTGCTGATGTTGAGCTTGTTGCTGTTGAAAAGAGAATGCTCAGCTTTAAAGTCGAGGCATACGCCGGAGACGAGCTGATAGGCAGAGGAACCCATAAGCGCTGCATTGTTTTAAATGACCGTTTTATGGAGAAAACTCTTGCAAAACTGAATAAGTAATATTAAAGCCCGAAGCAAAATGAACTGCCCTAATTTGTACGGACAGTACAAAAAGCTCCGGGTTTTTTCATAAATTGAAACTTCTTGCCTGCTCGTTTTCCTGTAAAGAGAACATATAAGACTTATGCAGTTGCTGACAATATTGTACAATATAGAATTAAAAAAATTTCAGTGAAGAGGTGAAAGTTTATATTTTGTATACATATGGAGAGGAAAAATTTTGATAAAATAAAGAAAAGGAGTGTGCTATTATGCTTTTTATAGAGTATCCAAAATGTACAACCTGCCAGAAGGCAAAAAAATGGTTAGATGAAAACGGTGTGGAGTATATCGACCGCCACATAAAAGAGGAAAACCCCACATATGAGGAACTGAAGGAATGGTACGGCAGGAGCGGACTCCCCCTTAAAAAGTTCTTTAATACCAGCGGACAGTTGTATAAGTCTATGAACTTAAAAGACAAGCTTCCCACAATGACCGAGGACGAGCAGTTAAAGCTATTAGCTACCGACGGTATGCTGGTTAAAAGACCGCTCATAGTTGGCGAAAAGGTCATTTTGACAGGGTTCAAGGAAAATGAGTGGAAAGAAAAGCTACTTTAAAAAATCGGGATTTTCCCTTGACGTATAGCGGAAACTCTATTAAAATAAAAAATTGGTAGTTAATATCGTTTTTATATTAAGGAGTATAGATGGAGATAGCAGAACTGAAACTCGTTACGGCGAGCAATATAATAAAGCTTAGAACTGAAGCCGGTATGACTCAGGCAGAGTTGGGTGCGGCTCTCAATTATTCAGATAAAACTATTTCAAAATGGGAGCGTGGAGAGGCTATTCCCGATGCTTATGTACTCACTCAGATGAGCGAAATGTTCGGAGTAAGTATTGACAGTATACTTTCCGATAACAGCGAATGGAAAAGCCCACAGACCCCTGCAAATGAAGAGAAGAGCTACAAGGCAGATATGATAATGGCTATATCCATTTTAGGTGTCTGGACTCTGGCGCTGACTGTGTTTGTATGCCTGTGGCTTTATGATATTATATGGTGGAAAACTTTTATAGTGGCTCTGCCTGTTGCAGTGCTTACACATCTTGTGTTGAGCTGTGTGTTCGGTAAGCGGAAATATTTGCAATACATAATAGCATTTTTTGTGCTGTCTATTTTTATTGCTCTGTATTTCCTGCTCCCCGGTGAAACACCATGGCAGATTTTCCTGATTGCTATTCCCGCAGAGGTGCTTGTGTTCCTCAGCTGTAATATAAGCAAAAGACCGGAAATGTTCAAAAAAATCGTTAAAAAATAAGGCTCTACAATTAGTAGAGCGTGAATTTGTGGCAGGTAGAGAGCTCTACCTGCCATCTTTTTTTACGTAGAGTGTGGAAAACTATTAGTAGCTTGAAAAAATTGGGTTAAGAGTATAAGCTAAAACCGTACTATGAAAACCTAAAGCAAGAAGAAAGGAATTAAACATGAGTGATTATATTTTAAGCTGCTGCTCTACTGCTGACTTAACACGTGAGCATTTTGAAGAGCGTGATATACATTACATTTGCTTCCACTACGCCCTTAGCGGTGAGGAACACTTGGACGATTTGGGACAGAGCGTTCCTTTTGAAGAATTTTATGCAAGAATGAGCAAGGGCGAGGAAACCCGAACCTCTCAGGTAAATATTTCCGAATATGTGGATTACTTCACCAAGTTTGCACAGGAAGGAAAAGACATCATTCATGTCTGCCTTTCCTCCGGTATATCCGGCACTATAAACTCTGCAAAGAACGCTGCTCTTATTATCAGAGAGCGTTTCCCCGAAAGAAAGATTGCAATCATTGACTCTCTGGGTGCATCCTCCGGTTACGGCCTTTTGATGGATTCTGCGGCAGCCAAGCGTGACGAGGGCATGAGCTTTGAAGAACTGACCAAGTGGATAGAGGACAACCGCCTTAAACTACACCACTGGTTCTTCTCCACCGACCTTTCAAGCTACGTCCGTGGCGGAAGAATTTCAAAAACTGCGGCTGTGTTCGGTGGACTTCTTGACATCTGCCCGCTGCTGAATATGGATAATCTGGGTAGACTTATTCCCAGAAATAAGATACGCACCAAAAAGCGTGTAATAAAAGAGATTGTCAACCGTATGGAAACTTATGCAGAGGGCGGGCTTGATTATTCCGGCAAGTGCTACATTTCAAACTCTGCCTGCTATGACGATGCAAGAGCCGTTGCAGACCTTGTGGAAGCTCGCTTCCCCAAGCTTAACGGCAAGGTTGAAATAAACCATGTGGGAACGACCATAGGTGCTCACACAGGCCCGGGAACAGTTGCTCTGTTCTTCTGGGGCTCTGAGAGAGTTGACTGAGCAAGCAGTTTTGGCTGAACTAAGTTTTAAAATAAAAATAGAGTGCGTTAAAACTAATCTTTTAACGCACTCTATTTTTTATCTATTTCTCAAGACTGAAAACGGATCAACACCATCTGCGGAAAGACTTGTGAAGCTGAGACTGGTGGAAATATGCTCGGACATTGACTGACGAGCCAGTTCAGGCATGCGCATTCTGATTGCGGCGGCAACAGAGACATGGTTAAACTTTACACTGGGAAGCCAGGGGTTTCCCTCGTTTCCTTTCTGACCTACAAACTCCATCATGGATGACTGATACATAATAAGCTTAGGAAGTATCTGTTCATAAGTCTGAACGATGTAGGGGTTACCGCAGGAGGTAACAATAAGCCGGTGAAAGGGCATGTCGGTGTCTTTGAGACCACGTATATCCCGTTTTATAACGCTCTCTTTAAAAGCATCAGCCAGAACCGTCAGTTCGTGAACCACGTTTTCATCAGCGTTATGAGCGCAGAGTGCAGCGGCTTCGCTTTCAATTACGTTTCGGACCTGATAGAGATTTATCATGTCTCGAAGATTTAAGTCCAAAACAAAGCTGCCTGATTGTCCGGGATGATTCACTACAAAGCCGATGTCAGAAAGACGAGTTATAGCTTCAGCCACGGGAGTGCGGGATATGCCGAGAGATGAGGCAAGCTGGTTTACATTGAGCTTGCTTCCGGGGGCTATTTTCAGCCCGACGATTTCGTCATACAGAAGTTCCATAACCAGATCTCTGAGTTTCGCATCAGGCTTGGAATCCATATATTTTTTTAGCTCGAATTTATCCATTATATTCACCGCCATAAAGAGTTTACAAAAATTCAATATTTATTTAATAATACACTCACTGAAAATTAAAGTCAACGGATAAATAAACAAAACAGCTTTATTTTACAAAAAATAGTAAGAAAAATACAAAAATAGTATTGTTTTTGTGAAAAAACAAACAACATACTGTTCCACGTCAACTTATATGCAGAATGATATAAGACTTAATATCAGCAGGTGCGCAGGGTAGAAAATATAGAAGAAGTATTTAAGTGACGGACCTTTTTTGTCGTTATATAATAAGACAGAGATGATAGATAAAATGGCAAAGACTGTAAAGAGCAGATTTGCGCCTACAAAACCGTACTGCATACAGGCCCAGAGACAAATGACCACAGCCTGAACAGCTTTACTGGTTCTGAATACATACAGCAGGCATATTAAAACAAGTCCTGAAAGACCGTAATCTGCCTCAGGCTGAATGATTACAACTGCGGCGAGGATTGCAAGAGATGAGAGAATTAACCTGGGAGTGTTTAAAGCTTTTTCCTGCGCTCCGTGTATAAGTGAGATTACAGAAAGACCTAATGCCAGCGTGTAGAACACGTTCATGTGACCGTCTATAAGGGTGACAGTTCCTATTTTCAAAGTTATACCCGGCAGAATTGTGAACAGGCACAGGGTTAGAATGTGGGAAACTTTTTTCTCTTTTCCCATCAGGTATGCACCAATAGGCAACACAGCCGGTATAATATAAGCCAGACCGCCAAATGAAAACACAGGCGCACCGGAAGCTACTCCGTAGTGATTGCCGATGGTAAATGTAAGGCTGAAAGGAAGCTGAGAAATGACGGCAAAAAGCATGAGACGGGATAAATATTTTTCCTTATTTGAAGAATGTTGAAAACCATTTACAAGGAGAAAACAGTAGATAGGAAAGGCGAGCCGACCCACTCCACGAAGAAATATGTATATATTTACACTCATGAGTTGGTGAAGGTAAAATACGAAAGTGCTGTGGTCGATAAACATGGAGATTAAGGCTATAAGTTTTAAAGCAAAGGCACTCAAATTTTGCCGCCTCCTTTCGGAAATTTAAATTATTTTATCATAGATTGAATTAAAAGTATATCAGCGTAGAGATTTTTTGACGAAATCCGTCTGCGTAAGTAATAGTATAAAAACAGAATGGAAAATATTGTGCATAGCTTACACAGATGTTATAATATAAAAAAATATATTTTGGGGGACTAAAAATGCCGCAAATTCTCTGCCCCGTGTGCGGCGGGGTGCTGACACAAAATGAAAAAAGCTATACCTGCCAGAACGGACATAGCTTCGACCGTGCAAAAAGCGGATATGTAAATCTGCTTATCTCACATCAGAGCGGTTCACAGCATGGCGACGACAGGGAAATGGTGCGCTCAAGAAGAGCCTTCCTTGAGGGTGGATATTATGAGCCTCTCAGGGCGGAAATTTGCAGGACAGTGCTTGAAAACAGCGGAGACACCGTTTCACTTTTGGACTCAGGCTGTGGCGAGTGCTGGTACACGGCAGAGATTGAAAAAACTCTCCTTGATGCAGGCAAAAATGCAGATATAGTCGGTATAGACATTTCCAAGGATGCTCTCAAAATGGGGGATAAGCGGGGCAAAAATCTCTGCCTTGCAGTTGCAAGTGCCTACCGCCTGCCGGTGGGTGAAGAAAGCTGCGATATTATTTTAAATGTATTTGCTCCATTCGCAGGAGAAGAGTATCTCCGAACCCTTAAAAAGGGCGGAATCCTTATCCATGTATCTCCTGATGAGGGACATCTCTGGGAGCTTAAAAAGGCAGTATACGAAAAGCCATATTTGAATGATGCTCCCGCACCTGTGCAGGAGGGCTTGGAGCTGTATCAGGAAAAGAAGCTTAAATATAGGATAGATATTGAAAATAAGGAGCACATAAAAGCTCTGTTTATGATGACACCTTATGCCCATAAAACAAGCCCTAAAGATATAGCCAGACTTGACAATCTTCAGAGCCTTAATGTGGCGGTTGAATTTGTGATAAGGCTTTACAAAAAACTGTAAAATAATGAGGAATTTATTAAAAAGAGATGTTGTACGAAACTCAAAAAACATTTTTGAGTTTCCTGGCGGTTTTGGCCTCAACTGACTGTCAGAGCTGGGAAGTACCACGGAAAACCAAGAAACCAGAGCCGGCAGAACCTACAGAGAAGTTTATCTTCGGCGATGAATGCAATTTTTTTAGACAACCCTAATATCAACAGTTGACGAATGATGTAAGGGCACAGAATTATAAGCATCTGGAACCCTGCAATGAATACTATACAAGTATGACAATAGATGGCGACAAACTGCGTCCGGAACTAGCTGAGAAGCAGAGTGGGGATATTGTTGCCAACAATGAAAACCGGCTCAAGGTGCAGTGGAAGTGTTTAGCCAGCTTTCCGATAAGAATACGGCTGAATGGAATGATGAGTTCTCAAAAATGCGGTTGAAACTTTCAAGTATGATGAATACGAAGAGGTTAAAATGGAAGTAAAGTCCATAGATGAGAACAGAAATATATTTACGCCTCTGCCTGTGCCTTAACAGCGTATATGCCGAAGAGCTGGCAATACCAAACAGTTTAAAGTCGGGAGATGTTATGGTGCTTAGAGTTAACGGAATGTATGTACTCCATGACGATGGAGACGATATTCCCGATATTGTACCTTTAACTATGGTTTCGTTAAAATACCGGAAAACAGCATATCAGTCATAAAGTTATATCAGGATAAAAAATCCCTGTTTGTTAATACAAACAGGGATTTTTAGTTGCATTTTATTCGGTTTTAACCATTCTGTATCCTACGCCTATGTGGGTTTGGATATACTGTGGAGAATTGGGTTCGCTTTCAAGTTTTTTCCTGAGCGATGCCATGAAAACACGCATGGAGGCTAAATCGTTGTCTCTGCTGCTGCCCCAGATGCTGTTGGTAATATAGCTGTGGGTCAGAACTTTTCCCACATTTTTACTCAGCAGACATAAAAGCTTATATTCTATGGGTGTCAGGTGCAGTTCTTCGCCACCTAAATAGGCGCAGCCTGCGGCATAATCTACACTTAGATTGCCGTTTCTAAATACTGATTCCACCACATCTGTATTTGATGCTGCAAGTCTGCGACAGGTGGAGCGGATTCTTGCCAACAGCTCCTCCACGGAAAAGGGCTTTGTGAGGTAGTCATCTGCCCCTGCATCAAGAGCCGCTATTTTGTCGTCGTCCTCGCTTCGGGCGGAGATGACGATAATAGGCACATTAGACCAGCTTCTGATTTTTGTTATAAGCTCCACGCCGTCAATGTCCGGAAGTCCTAAATCAAGCAGGATTATGTCCGGATTGTGGCTTGAGGCCAGCATGATTGCAGTCTCTCCGTTTGCGGCGCTCAAAAATCTGTAATCGTGGGCTTTCAAAGTGGTTGTTATAAGGTTTCTGATAGGTGGATCGTCTTCCACTGCAAGTATTAACGCTTTATTCATGGATTTCTACCTCCCCGGCAGGCAAAGTGATGGTGAAAACTGTACCATGAGGCTGATTGTTAGAAACGGTGATTTCCCCGTTATGAGCCTCTACTATGGATTTGCACAGAGAAAGCCCCAGACCCAGACTTCGTCTATTGTCCACAGGCTTGTTGTCTCCGGTGAAGAACATATCAAAAATATGTACTTTGTTACTGTCAGAAATTCCATTTCCGTTATCTCGTACTATTAAGATGGCTTTATCGTCCTGCTTCTTTGCTTCAATCTCTATAAGCGTTCCCTCAGGAGTATATTTCACTGCATTATCCAGAAGGTTTATGATTACCTGAACCATAAGCTTCGGGTCAGCCTGTACGATTATGAAATCATCAGGCATTGTAAATTTTATTTCGTGTCCGCAACGTTTTTTGTCCATGCGGTTCAGAGCTTCGTTTACAATCTCGTCCAGAAGCTCGGAAGATAGACGGAGGTTCATGCGCCCGTCCTCTAATCTGGTCACAGCCAGAAGATTTTCAACCAGATTTATAAGCCACATGGAGTCGTCATATATATCCGAATATATCTGCTGTCTGGTGGGTTTATCAAAATTATCGGCATTGGACAGGAGATTTGAGGCATTGCCGGAAATTGAAGTCAGCGGCGTTCTCAAATCGTGAGAAATGGAGCGGAGCAGATTTGCCCGCAGTCTTTCGTTTTCGGCGAGCAGTTCGCTTTCGTGCTTTTCACGGACATTTTTCTCGTTTTCCAGAGCCAAAGCACATTCACCTAAAACAGCCGTTATAACACTTTCGTCGAATGTGTAGGGGCGTTCTGCACCGAAATATACACCGCAGAGTGCCATTATATGCTCATCGGAAGTTACAGGATAGTAAGTCCAGCTCTCAGATGAGAAACTTTTGAGAGAAGCATCGTTCTTGAGCGTTTCCCTAAATTCCTCCTGAATATCAGGTGACATCGGGTCTTCCGCATGTGGTGTGTCACCGCCTGCGGGGTAGAACTTGCCATCTCCCAAAGTTTTATCATTTATGCGGTAGAACACAAGGTCTTTCTTCATAAGCTCATTGAGTTGTCCTGCTGTAGCATCTATTATTTCCTCATCACCGTGAGCACGCTGTAAAAGCTGGTTCGTGTCAAGCAGAAGCTTTGTTCTGTGGGCGGCAAGAGCGGATTTTGCGGCGTGCTGTTTAAGCTTTGCGGCAAGACCGCCGCTTATGAGAGCTGAAATCAGCATGACCATAAAGGTCAGGGGATAGCTCTTGTCGTAGGCAAGAAAAGTATATCTGGGTACGGTGAAGAAAAAGTTAAATACAAGCACACTCAGCACCGAGGCGATTATTCCGCACAAGCGACTGTTGGTTACAACCGAAATAATCAATACACCCAGAATATAGACCGTTATAATATTGGATTCCAAATATCCGCATTTCCAGAAAATGAGATCTATCAATGTGGCAAGGGTCAAAATGAGAAGGGTAAGACCTACGTCTCTGAGGCTTATGCGCAGGTCGGTTTTTCTCTTAGGCTCTTTGTACTGAGTGGTTGGAAAGTCAGGGATAATGTAAATATCCAGATTAGGCGCCATCTGTATAAGCCGCTCCGTCAACAAAGGCTTGCGTAAAAAGCGACGTTTTTTCACGAGACTTCGACCTAAAACAATTTTGCTGACTCCAGACAAGCGGGCAAACCTTGCTATCTGGTAGGCTACATCTTCGCCGTAAACGGTTTCAATAGATGCACCCAGTTTTTCAGCAAGCTTTAAATTCTGTCTCAGTCTTTCCCTGTCTTCGTCACTCATTGTGGCAAAGGCAGGTGTCTCAACGAAAAGCGCCGTAAATTTTGCACTGAAAGCCTTAGCCATTTTATTGGCTGTGCGGATTATTTTAGCGTTTGAGGGAGATGAGGACAGACAAACAAGAATATGTTCATCATCAATGCTGTTTCCCATGGACTATCCCTCCTGAAATCAAAGTAATATTATTATATCACTTATTTTCCTCGTCTTCCATATAAATAATTCTCACATCGGAGTAGCGGGAAGAACCTCCCTGCCGCTCCGGCATGGTAACTTTTGCACTGTGATTGATGAAGCGGTCAAGCCTTGTCATAATAAAATATCCACCGATTGCCATAACGATGAAAGCGATAGCAAGAATAATGTCGGTCATATTATACGCCTTCCTTAATAAAAATTTATTCAGAGCTTTCAGCCTACACTGATTTTTTCAAGGGGCAGTCTGGAAGCGTAAAATCTGTCTGCGGGGAGAGTGGCGTAAATCAGGGTAAGGCCGCCAACTCTGCCGAAATACATCAGAAAAATAAGTATTGCTCTGGAAATTTCTCCAAGTTCCGGAGTAATTCCCAAGCTCAAACCAACAGTGCCGATTGCGGAGGCACACTCAAAAAGGCAGGTGGACAGTGGAAGCTGTTCGATTATGCTTATGCACATTCCGCCGCCTGTAAAGAGGAGCAGATATATTATTGCTATTGCAGCTGCATCTTTTATGGTGTCAGAGGAAATACGGCGACCGAAAAGTCCTGCATCCTCGCGTCGCCTGAATACGGAGACGGAGCTTGCAACAAGCACGGCAAGGGTACTGGTTTTCATACCGCCGGCGGTAGAACCGGGAGAACCGCCGGTTACCATCAGAAAGATACAAACAGCAATGCCTACTCCACTGAGAGTAGTTAAATCAACTGTGTTAAAGCCGGCAGTTCTGGGGGTGACAGACTGGAAAAGGGAACTCCATATCCTTTCACCTAAGGGCATATCTCCAAATTCAAAGAAGAAAAAGTACAGTGCAGGCACAGTTATTAAAACTGCTGTAACAGTGAGCACGGTTTTGCTCTGCATAGAATATCTTTTTATGTGGAATTTCTTTTCTTTGATATCAAGCCATGTCATAAAGCCTATGCCGCCTGTTATTATAAGCGCCATAATACAGATGTTTATAACCGGATCATCAGCAAAGGCGGTCAGTGAGGAATAGGGACTGTTAACACCCATGAGGTCAAAGCCGGCGTTGCAGAATGCAGCAATTGAATGGAAAATCGAATACCAGATTCCGGTTATAAGACCAAAGCGTGGGATAAAGGCACAGCTTAAAAGAGCGGCACCTAAAAGCTCTATAATAAAGGTGGTTTTAATTATAAATGAACTTAAACGCACAACACCTCGAAGTTCATGTGCCGCAACAGCCTCCTGCATAGTACTTCGCTGCATTAGACCGATTTTTCGTCCGGAAACAGTGAAGAGACCAAGTGCCAAAGTCATTACACCTAAGCCGCCTATCTGGATAAGGCAGAGAATTACAACCTGCCCGAAAAGCGTCCATGTGGTTGCGGTGTCATGGACTACAAGACCTGTTACACATACAGCAGAGGTAGATGTAAACAAAGCGTCGGAAAAGCTGATGTCATCGGGATTGTTTGCAGAAACAGGCAGATTTAAAAGCAACGCTCCTATAAGTATCACAAGCGCAAATCCCAGACAAATTATTTTAAATGAGCTTAGTTTTCTCTTTATGTATAATCTCATTGCTGATTCCTCCCGTAGCCAACTCCGTCTTATTAGTATTCTATATTAAAAAGGATAAAAACGGATTAAGAATAGCGGCGCTGGTATTAAGACGGCATAAAGATTGTTGAAAATTTGACTAAAAAATAAGACTCACCCGTTAAAGGTGAGTCTGTTACAGTTAATATAAAATAAAAAAGCCAGAGACTTTCGTCTCTGACTTTGGTGCCGGTGACCGGACTCGAACCGGTACGGTATTGCTACCGAGGGATTTTAAGTCCCTTGTGTCTACCATTCCACCACACCGGCAGGTGCTTTAGGCTCTATATAATTTACCACTTGCTACCCAATCTGTCAAGCAAAAGTACCTTGAAATGGAAGAAAAAAACAAAAGGCGCTGTCAGTTAAACGCTGATAGCGCCTTGATTTTATTCAACGCTTACTGTGCCGTCCTGAGTTATTTTTATTTTCATGCCTGTCTGAACATAATTCAAAAATTCCTCACCCAGATTATCTATGACCGGCATAGAACTGCCTGTCCACACATCCCCCAGAATTGCGCCGGAGGCTGCGAGAGAGTCAATGGGCATACTAAAAAGCATACATGCAGGCTGTTTATGCTGAGCGCAGGCGGTAAAGAGTACCATTCCGCCTGTGGTGGAACCTATGGTCTGGGGCAGGCACAGAGCCTTGCCAAGCATAGGCTTTTTATAGATGTCAGGATTATTCTGGTCACCGCATTTGACTTCCTTATCTCCAAACTGGAGCGCCATCTGGTAGCTTGCCAGAGTGTTGAAACCGTTGCGGCTCACAAGTGCCTCAGCCTCACATTCGCCGGGGACTACAACACGACCCTTGAACTGTCTCATTTTTTGACCTCCTTACCGGTGATAATGTCTAAAATCTGCTCTTCACGGTAATATTTAGCACTGGTATATGTACGGAGCTTGTTTGAAGAGGTTATAACTGCTTTGCTCTTGCAGATGGGGTTATTCATGTACATCAGAGGGCAGATATAACTGAGTACAACGCCGCAGTTTTTAAGTCTTTCGCTATATTCGGTTTTCTCAAACTCTTTGATTACAGGGGGAGAGGAGGTGAAAACTGTGGGGACAGCAACCTTTTTAAGACCTGTCTCTTTAAGACCCTGTTCCACATTCACAGTCCAGTCTGTAAGCTGCGTTAAGGTCATATGGGGACAGCCCACGAAGCAGAGTTTGGGCTTTGCATCCGGCTTTTTCCAGATACAGGGGTAGCTGTCCTGAACTCTCTGAAGCTCTGCATCATCTATCACATAGACCTGTGCACCCTCTTTAATGATAGCTTCGCCCTGTTCTTTGGCTTCGGGAGTGAGATTTTCCACATGGTAAAGTCCCACAGCTCCATTTGAAGCGGTGGCGGCACCAAAATCCTTTAAGTAGGTGCAGGCATCGTCGTTAAGCTCAGTACCAAGCCATTTTTCCATGCCCTTAATATAAGGCACTTCTTCCATAACTTTCATACCTATTGCAGAACCAAGAAGCTGCGCCTCAGGTTTATGCTCGCATTTTACCTCAACTATCCAGGTTGCTTTTCTGCCCTCGTCTGTTAATAGTCCAAACTCCGGCACAAAGCCTGCTATGGAGCCCATAAGCTCAATAATGCCTGAATTGCGGTTGCAGCGAGCCCCCAAAACGGAGTTTGCATATACAACAGCTGAGGATTCAGCCCATGACAGCACATCTCCCTTTTTAGGTTTGTTTCCTAACTGATCTACATAGCAGGTGCATGTGTAGTCGTCATCGTCATGTATTCCAAGCTTTTGCAGCTGCTTTTCATAGCGTTCCTGCTGAGTGTACATGAATTTGTTGAAAACCAGATTTTCCAAGAAGCTTGAGGGTACATTTTTGTCAAGCGGTCTGGGGTCTGCGGAAAACTTCTGCTTTGAGCATAAGCCCGCATCTATAAGCTCATCGTACAGGTCGTACACAGGTGTCATGGCTTTAAGGCCGAAACTTATTACTGTATGTCCCATTTCACTTGTGACAGGTACCATGCGCTTTGCTCCGAAGGCCTCGCCGTACATAACCAGGGTTTTCATAACCTTTGACATGGTTTCGCCATTTTCGCCGTTTAGAATAGCCTGTTGCTGCTGCGTAAGGAGCATAAAATCACTTCTTTCAAAAATATTATAATCTGTGGGAAGTATACCTATATTATGTTTATATTTTAACAGTCTCTGGGACAAATGTCAATGAATTGAGAAGGATTTAAACAGTTTATTAAGAATTCGCAAGAATAACCGTAAATGTTGAAATTACACATAATTGTGCTATAATAGAAAATTATGAACAAATAATTGGAGGTCTATTGAAAATGAGTAAAAAACAGTTCAAAGCAGAATCAAAAAGATTGCTGGACCTGATGATTAACTCTATCTACACCAACAAGGAAATCTTTCTGAGAGAGATTATTTCTAATGCTTCCGATGCCATAGACAAGCTTTGCTACCTGTCTTTAACCGATGAAAATGTGGGGCTTAATCGCTCCGACTATAAGATAGATATAGCCGTAGATAAAGAAGCCCGCACCATCACCGTTTCCGATAATGGTATCGGAATGAGCATGGAAGAGGCTGAAAATAACCTTGGTGTTATTGCAAAAAGCGGTTCCTATAAATTTAAGGACGAGATGAAGGATAAAGAGGAAAAGCCCGAGGATATTTCCATTATCGGCCAGTTCGGCGTTGGCTTCTACTCTGCCTTTATGGTTGCTGACAAGGTCACTGTTATCACCCGCCGCTACGGCTCTGATGAGGGCGTACAGTGGCAGAGCAGCGGTGCTGACGGTTACACCGTAACTCCCTGCGAGAGAGCATGTGCCGGTACCGATGTTATAATGCACATAAAGCCCGATACTGACGATGAAGTTTACGGTGCATTCCTTGAAACATGGAAACTCAAAGCTCTTGTTAAAAAATATTCCGACTATGTACGTTGGCCTATCAATATGGACATTGAGCATCAGGAACGCTTTGAGACCGGCGAAAAGGACGAAGAGGGCAATCCCAAGTATGAATATAAGATGGTCTCAGAAAACCAGACTGTCAACAGCATGATTCCTATTTGGCAGCGCTCCAAGTCTGAGGTAACTGACGACGACTGCATTGCTTTCTACAAAGAGAAGAACAGAGACAGAAAAGACCCCTGCGCTCTGGTGCGTATCAACGCCGAAGGCATGGTTTCATACAAAGCAATACTTTTTGTTCCCGGTGAAGAGAATGAAAATGCCTTTACAGGTGAAAATAAGAGTGGCATAACTCTCTACTCTAACAATGTTATGATAATGGAGAACTGCGACAAACTGGTTCACAGCTACTTTGACTTTGTTAAGGGCGTTGTGGATTCTCCCGACCTGTCTTTGAACATATCCCGTGAAATCCTTCAGCATGACAGACAGCTTCAGGTTATAGGCAAGAACATTGAAAAGCGCATTAAGGACGAGCTGCTGAAGCTTATGCGTGAGGACAGAGACAAGTACAACGAGTTCTTCCGTAACTTCGGTATCCATATAAAGTGCGGCGTTTGTGACGAGTACGGCGTTAACAAGGAATTCCTCCGTGACCTTCTGGTATTTTACAGCTCTGAGGATAAGCAGGTAACTCTGAAAGAGTATGTGGAGAATATGCCTGAGAGCCAGAAGTCCATTTACTTTGCAAGCGCTGACAACCTCAAGCACGCAATGGCTCTGCCTCAGTGCGAAGAGGTTCGTTCAAGAGGCTATGAGATTCTTTACCTCACAAGTCCTCTGGACGAGATGGTTCTGGGAACTCTTATGGAGCAGGACGGCAAGCCTTTCTGCAACATTGTTACCGATGACCTGGGTTTTGACACAGATGAGGACAAGAAAGCCGCAGAGGAAAAGAACATTGAAAACAAGGAGCTGCTTGACTTCGTTAAGGAGTCTGTTGGCGAGGGCGTTACAAAGGTTACTCTCTCCCGCAAGCTCACAAAGCTGCCTTGCTGCCTTACCACTGAGGGTGGAATTACTCTGGAAATGGAGAAATACTTCCACGCGGGCCCCAGCGAAGAGATGCGCAATATAAAGGCAAACAGAGTGCTTGAGCTGAATCCTGAGCACAAGGCATTTGAGGCACTGAGAAATGCCGAAGCCAACGACAAAGAGCAGGCAAAGAAGATTTCAAAGGTGCTCTATTCACTGGCTGAACTTATGGCAGGCGTTGAAATAGAAGACCCCGGCGAATTTACCGAGCTTGTAAGCGAACTATTCTGATTTTAAATCATGTACCGGTCAGGGCAGATTTGCCCTGACCGGACGAAAAAATTATTTCTTGGAGAATATTTTATGAAAAAACGGCTGGGAATTTATATCCATATACCGTTCTGCGCCAGTAAGTGCAGATACTGCGATTTCTACTCACTTAGTGGCTGCGAACACCTTATGCCGGACTACCACAAAGCTCTTATAGCTCATTTGGAGGAGTCTGCCGCCGCTATAAAAAATTATGAGGTGGACTCTGTTTACTTCGGTGGCGGTACCCCCAGCTTTTACGGGGCGGACAGAATAGTGGAGATTTTGAACGTGCTGAAATTAAACGGCAATCTCCGCCTTGATGCCGAGGTTACAGTTGAGTGCAACCCTGATTCCATAAGCTATAACGCCTTGAAGCTTTTGCGAATGGAGGGCGTGAACCGTATTTCTCTGGGTGCTCAGGCCTCCGATAATAACCTTTTGAAGTTAATCGGCAGAAGACATAATTTCCAGCAGGCGGTAAAAGCTTTTCAGGACGCAAGACGTGCCGGTTTTGACAATATAAGCCTTGACCTTATGTACGGTCTGCCGAGCCAGACCAAGGCAGACTGGGCAAATACGCTTTCAAAAGTGATTGAGCTTCACCCCGAGCATCTTTCCTGCTATGGCTTGAAGCTTGAAGAGGGAACACCCATGTACAAGGAGTATCTGGGCTCTCCCATACTGCCCAGTGATGACGAACAGGCAGATATGTACTCCTACGCAGCCGAGCTTCTCAACCGCTACGGCTACAAACAGTACGAAATTTCAAACTTCGCTCCTGTCGGCTTTGAATCAAAGCATAACCTTAAATACTGGAATCTGGACGATTATATGGGCTTCGGCCCCGGCGCACACTCATGTGTGGGAAACCAGAGATACAGCTATGTGAGAGATTTGAAGCAGTATATAAACGGCGTAGAGCGGGATACGACTATAATTGATGAATACCAGAGAGTGGACGCACTGGAAAGAGCGGTGGAGTACATAATGCTTGGTATGCGTACTTCACAGGGTATTTCCGAACATGATTACAGAATCCGTTGTCAGAGTAACTGGAAACCCATTGAGAATGTTCTCAAAGCATTTGCGGAAAAAGGCTGGGCGGAAAAAACAGAAGATCGCTGGCATTTTACCGTTCCCGGTTTCTTAATTTCAAACACCCTTATCGGAATCATGCTTGAAGCTCAGGCAGGAGAACGTGTCGAGGGCAATCCATGGCTCGCACCTGCCTTTGAGGCAGAGGAGAAGATTGATATGCCCAAGGGAGAGGACGAACTCTTCCGGGAACTATATGACGGAAAGGTCAATGGTTGAGGATAGGGAATGATTAGGAAAAAGAAAAAGAGCGGCGGATATACAGAGCCGGAGTACCCAGAGCAGGACGAACCTATCTGGGACAACGACGGCTATGAAGACGAGCTGTTTTCTGAAGCGGACGGGGAAAATTATCAGGAAGAACCCATATACCCGCAGGATGAATACTATGAGCCTGAGGAGGAATATTCACAGTGGGAGGAAGAACCTAACGATAAATGTTATCAATATGATGAACCCGTCAATGATAAGAAAGTAAAGGGCAAGAAAGAGAAAAAAGTAAAACAGAAAAAGGAAAAACCGCAAAAGGAGAAGCCTGAAAAACCAAAGCGTAGTTTCCGAAAATTTAAGATAGGTCTTATTACCACTATGGTGGTTCTGCTGCTCATATGTGCGGGAATTGTTGCAGGCGGATATTATGTGACCGTCAGCGATGTTAACCTGCCTAAAGTCTATGTGGACGGTGTGTTCGTGGGCGGCATGACTAAGGAAGAGACCGTTAAAGCACTGGAGAACAGCGGTTGGGACGACAGAACGGATATTGCACTCCGTGTAAAACTTCCTGCCGGTGTGAGCTTTAAGCTTGACAGGTGCGAAGCCAGTGCAATATATACCAAGGAAGCAGCCGTTAAAATGGCTTACAGATACGGCCATTCCGATAATATATTTGAAAATTTACTGAGATATCTTGAAAATTTCCTCGTACCTGTTGATGTAAGCGAAGATTATCTCAGACTTGATGAAAACTATATAAAAGAAAAAACAGAAGCCGGAATTGAAAAATTCCAGAAAAAGACCGAAAATCTGGGCTACACTGTTGACAAAGAAGAGGGCAAACTGAGCATGGTCAAGGGCGCAGGTGAGATGACAATAAACGCAGATGCTCTTGCACAGCAGATTACTCAGGCACTTATAAACGAGGATAAAGTTCTGGTCTATGACCATATAGACAATAACCTTGAACCGCCTGACTTTGATGCTATACACGAAGAACTCAGTTTTGCACCTCAGGATGCCACCTACGACGAGCAGTTCAATGTCACTGACGAAGTTGTGGGATGCGATTTCAATGTTGAGGACGCAAAGGCAATGTGGGGTGCAGCAGAGCCAGCGGAGAGAATTGAAATCCCCCTTAATATGCAGTTTCCCGAAGTTACCGGAGATTATCTGAGAAGCCTTATTTATAGAGATAAGCTTGGCGCAATGACTACCTATTATGACGGCAGTCCTGATGCAAGAATAAATAATATAAAGCTTGCCACAGAAAAAATTGACGGTCTTATAATGATGCCGGGTGATGTGTTCTCGTATAACGAGACAGTTGGTAAGCGTACTGAGGAAGCAGGCTTCCAGGCCGCCGGAGCTTATGCAGACGGCGAAGTTGTGCAGGAGGTTGGTGGTGGTATCTGCCAGGTGTCATCTACACTGTACTGCGCTGCAATGTACGCACAGCTTGAGACTGTCTCACGCACAAACCACTATTTCAAAGTAGGTTATCTTGATTATGGCTTAGACGCAACTGTAAGCTGGCCTAAACCTGACTTCAAGTTTGCAAATAACCGGGATTATCCAATAAAGATTCACGCTTACTGCAATGATGAAGACAGCAGCCTCACTATTGAGGTCTGGGGTACAAATCTTGACGGAAGCTATGTGGAGATAACCCATAATCAGCTTGTGGTTCGTGGCATGGCAGAATATCCGGAAGTTGTTACAGGCTACGGTGTTACTGCTACTCGCCATGTATATGACAGTGAAGGCAATGAAATACAGACTATTAAAGAACCGTACGGTATTTACAACCATCACAAGGAGTATATAGATCAGCAGATAAGCAATATCTACGGCGAAACTGAGGAATAACCTCAAAAGGAAAGCGAAAGATTTAAGCATATATTATTTTAGGAGAAGAGAAAATGGAGAAAAAGGAAACATTTTATATCACAACCCCTATTTATTACCCCTCTGATAAGCTGCACATAGGTCATGCCTACTGCACTGTGGCTACTGATGCCATAGCCAGATACAAGCGTATGTGCGGCTATGATGTCATGTTCCTCACCGGAACTGACGAGCACGGTCAGAAAATCGAGGAAAAGGCCAAGGCAGCCGGTGTAACTCCCAAAGAGTTCGTTGACAGAATAGTCACCGGCGAAAAGGGTGTTCTCGACCTGTGGAAGCTTATGAACATTTCCAATGACCGCTTTATTCGTACCACTGACGACTATCATGTAGAGGCCGTTCAGAAGATATTCAAGAAAATGTACGATAAGGGCGATATTTACAAGGGCGCATACAAAGGTAAATACTGCACTCCCTGTGAAAGCTTCTGGACTGAGAGCCAGCTTGTAGACGGCAAATGCCCTGACTGCGGCAGACCTGTCCATGATGCAGAGGAGGAGGCATACTTCTTCCGCCTTTCCAAGTACGCAAAGCCTGTACAGGAGTTGCTTGAGAGTGGTGACTTCCTCCAGCCTGCATCCCGTGTTAACGAGATGATAAATAACTTCATCAAGCCCGGCCTTGAAGATTTGTGCGTATCCCGTACAAGCTTTAAGTGGGGTATTCCTGTGGACTTCGACCCCGGACACGTTGTTTACGTCTGGGTTGACGCTCTCTTTAACTACTGCACCGCTCTTGGCTTCCTCAATGACAAATACGATGATTATGAAAAGTACTGGCCCGCTTCCGTCCATATTGTCGGTAAAGAAATTGTTCGTTTCCACTCCATAATCTGGCCTGCAATGCTTATGAGCATGGAAATGCCTTTGCCTAAGAAGATTTATGGCCACGGCTGGCTTGTTATAGATGGCGGCAAAATGTCAAAATCCAGAGGCAATGTGGTTGACCCCTATGTGCTTGCTGAGAGGTTCGGTGTCGATGCTCTCCGTTTCTTCCTGCTCCGTACCTTCCCCTTCGGCTCTGACGGTAACTTCTCCAATGAACTGCTGATTAACACCATAAATAAAGATCTTGCAAACGATCTGGGCAACCTTGTTTCCCGTACTACTGCAATGGTTGAGAAATACTTCGGCGGTACTCTCCCCGAGGAGAGACAGGCTGACGAGCTTGATAACGAGCTTCTGGAATTTATAAAGAACACCCGAGAGCGTTACCAGAAGCAGATGGACGAGTTCCAGCTTCATCTGGGTCTTGAAGAAGTATTTAAGCTCATTCAGCGTGCAAACAAGTACATTGATGAGACTACACCCTGGGTTCTGGCAAAGGACGAGGCAAACAGAGCAAGACTTGCTACTGTTATGTATAACCTGCTTGAGGCTCTCAGAGTAGCTCTTACCCTGCTCACTCCTTTCATTCCCGAAAGCTGCGAAAAGGCATTCAGCCAGATCGGTGCTGACGAAAATTGCAGAACTTGGGACAATGCTGATAAATACGGCGTTCTGCCTCTCAACATTGCAGTTCACAAGGGCGAGACTCTGTTCCCCAGACTTGATATGGATAAGACCCTTAAAGAACTGGAAGAGCTTGAACACAGAAATAAGGCTCCCCAGTCCAAACCTGTTCTGCCTGATGTTAACATAGACGAATTTGCAAAATGCGATATGCGTGTATGCAAGGTTCTGAGCTGTGAAGCTGTCAAGAAGTCTGAAAAACTGCTGAAGTTCCAGCTTGATGACGGCAGTGGCACTCCCAGACAGATTCTTTCCGGTATCCACAAGTTCTATGAGCCTGAGGATCTGGTAGGAAAGACAGTTGTAGCTATCCTGAACCTGCCTCCCAGAAAGATGATGGGTCAGATGTCTAACGGTATGCTTCTCTCCGCTGTCAAAGAGATTGACGGCAGGGAAGAGCTTCACCTTGTAATGCTGGACGACAGCGTTCCTGCCGGCTCTCAGCTTTGCTGATAGAGAAAGCCAAAATAAAAATTAAACAGGCGGTACTGAGATTTATGCTCGGTACCGCCTGTTTTTAATATATTCAGTTGTTCAATAAAGCTGTCTTCATTACCATCAACGACTGATTTAGTGAAAAGTGTAGATAAAGGAGTTTCTTTGGATTAGTTTACCGTCTTCAAGGCAATCAAAGCTATCAACAAAGATAGTCTCGGACTTGTCATTCCATTATATAATGTTCAAGGTATTCTCTGTATAATGGAGCTTATAATAAAATTTTACGTTGTCGGGAACTGTTTTTTAAAATTGATTAAGACCTCATCAATGCAAATGTTGTTAATTTTCCTGTGCTTCGTTAAGCCCTTTGTTACCGGGAGAGAGGTAATTTGATTGTTCAGTACCAGATTAGCTAATGCAATCTTTTTCGCTGTGTCAGCAGTAAGGTACATGTTCTTTTCCTTAAGCGGAAGCTAAACTCCCAAAATAAAGGCTATTAAACCAAAAATGTAGCAATAATGGCCATTATACTTGCAAAAATATCTGCGCTTTCTTTCCATGAAAAGAATATGCCTAAACCGGATACAACCATGGTAAGAACCACGAGGACAATATCTATAATATTGAATATCTGCTTTTTTGCAATGTTCTAATTCCAAGATATTCACCGTCACGTTAATGATATTTTACAGGGATAATATTGAAAGTAAACGAATGCACCGAGAAAAGTATGCACAAAAAGTACAGAAACATTCAGCTTTAGATAAAAAATCCTCCCCAATCGGGGAGGATTTTAATTTTAAGGAGTGAAGATTGCGTTAACCTATGGTTATTTCATCAACAGATGCTGTTTCGGTTGCGGGAATCTCTTCAAAGGAAATGTAAACTTGAACATTCTGTGCAGGCATTACGAAAGTGTACTTGCTGTTTTCAGCGACAGTGGTGTACTTTCCACCGGTAATGGATATTCCGTGGACTTTCTCGTTGGCACCGGGAGTGACAGTGATAGTTACGGTTTCACCTGCAGCTGCGGAACTCTTGTCTACGCTGACTTTAGCTGCAATGCTGTCATTGGTTATGGTGTAGGTCTTAACCTTGAAGGAGGCGCTGACTGTAACATCACCGGCAGGCATTGTGAAGGTAGTACCCTCGATTGCCTTACCGTTTACGGTAATACTAGTGCATTCATATTCATCATTGGGCTTTGCAGTTACAGTGATGGTGTCACCTGCGGAAGCCTTGGTGCTGCTGACGCTTACAGAGCCGTTGGCGGGCTGCTGTACGGAGACATTGTAAGCATTCTTGTCAAACTTTACGCTTACAGTAACGTCTTCCTCAGGCATAATGAACTTGCCGTGGTCTACCTTAATCTCTCTGCCGCTTGCGGTTTTGACAGTAGTACCTGCAAACTTGTAGCCGCTGGTCTTTTCAGGAACTGCAACAACATTTACTGTTTCACCGGAGTGAGCATCGGTTACTACCTTACCGTTTATTCTGGTTTCAAAGTAACCGCCCGCAGTGGGATTGCTGGTAATTTTGTGAGCTTCTGCTCTCTTGAAGGTAACTCTTACAGTTACCTGAGAATCGGGCATTGTGAATACGCCGTCATTGCTTACGGGAACAGAAGTATCCTTATCAATGATAACGGATATTTTGTCAAGCTCGTAACCGTATTTAGCATTTGCCTTTACGGTAACTCTCTGACCTGCGGCAGCCTTATCAACAGCGTTACCATTTACAAGGCAGCTGAAGTCACCGTTACTGGTAACATCTCTTACCACAGGGTATTCATCGGAAGAAACAAAGGAAACGGAAACTCTGATATTGCCGGTAGGCATGGTGAACTTGCCGTCGGAAATAGGAACGTTCTTACCACCACAGGTAACGGTGATGTTACCAAGCTGATAGAACTTGTCGGGATTTGTCTTTATAGTGACAGTAGTTCCGGATTTAGCCTCGGAAACTTTCTTACCGCCCACCTGAACCTCGTAGCTGCCGTGGTTAGTGGTAAGAGTAGCGATCTTGTAAGTCTTACCGTCAGAAGGAGTAGTACCTCCACCACCGGAGGTATTACCACCGCCGCCGGGAGTTACGCTGCCACCACCTCCGGGAGTTACGCTGCCGCCGCCGGGAGTTACGCTGCTGCCGCTGCCACCGGGAACTGCGGAAGTAACAACAGGCAGTAAAATAATCTGACCTACTTTAATGCTTGAGAAGTTATCCTTGCGATTGTTGATTGCCTGAAGCTCAGGAAGAACGGATGTGTAGTTGAGGCCGTAGTTATTGCAAATGTTCATCATTGCATCGCCTCTGACAACCTTATGGGCAACAATTGCAGTAAATGTACCGGAAGTGGGAGGAGTAAGCACAGGAATTTTAATCAGACGACCGACATAAATGCGGTTGTAGTTCTTTATGTTGTTTACTCTCTGGATTTCGGCAGAGTTAGAAGCAAAATCAACACCCAACTGCCTGCAAACGCCTCCGACTGTTTCGCCGCTTTGCATTACATGGTGTACATAGTAACCCTTGATGTAGTCATCTCCGTGAAGCTTCAAGGCACCGCCTGAGGGAGGAGCTACTGCGCCGCCACCACCAGAGGGGGGAGTTACGGGCTTAGAGGAACTTCCGGGAGTTGTGCCGGGCTTGGGCAGAATGATAACTCTTCCGGGTTTAAGATTGCCGTAATTTGTGATTTTGTTCGTCTCGGTGATCCAACGGTAGTTGGCGTAGAAGTCGATGCCTAATTTCTGACAGACTCCTATAACGGTCTCACCTCGTTCTAACTTATGCTCAATGGTGTTGCTGTCAGCAGAAGCTGTTACAGAAAGACCTGAAAACAGTGCGGCAACCATGCAAACCATAAGCAAAGTGCTTAAAAGCCGTTTCTTCATTTTTTATCCTCCTAACCGGCCCTTTCCGAGCCGAACTTATACTGGCTTTATCGTACTTATTATAGCGTAAGGTACTCTGTCTGTCTACATATGAGGACAAATCTTAATAAAACTTAATTTTTTATCTAATACGCAGACACGGCCTTCCCGATGCCGAAAAGCGGCAGCGGAAAAACCGCAAAAAGTCAGAGCTAGAGGGTATTCCTTGGTTACAATATTACGACAAAAAGAAACAAAAAGCAAGAGCTAATATGAATTTTTTTTGAATTTATTTCAAATAGTAACAAATGCCCAAAAACCAGCCTCAAATACTGTGAAAATGCAGAAAAATGCCGTGGCAAAAAATAATTATGCCACAGCATCTTGTAACTTTTTTGACATTTTCACTTAATTGCTGAGTTTTGATACATACGGCTGTAATAATCCATGTAATCTCCGCTGACAATTCTTTCCACCCAGCCCTGATTTTGCAGGTACCATTCTATGGTTTCACTCATGCCCTGCTGGAAAGTATAACTGGGAGCCCAGTTAAGTTCAGTGGTAATTTTGGTGTTATCTATGGCGTAGCGGCGGTCGTGACCGGGTCTGTCCTTAACGTAGGTAATAAGGCTCTCGCTCTTGCCAAGAACGGCGAGAATGAGTTTTACTATCTCAATATTTGCCCGCTCGTTGTTACCGCCTATGTTGTAAACTTCACCTGCTTCACCTTTTTCAAGAACTGTTAAAATAGCGGAACAGTGGTCTTTAACGTGTAGCCAGTCTCTTATTTGCATTCCATCGCCGTAAATAGGCAGGGGCTGATCGTTCTTTGCGTTGTGGAGCATAAGAGGAATAAGCTTTTCGGGGAACTGATAAGGGCCGTAGTTGTTTGAGCATCGGGTGATATTTACAGGCATACCATAGGTCTGATAGTAGGCACGGACTATCATGTCAGCGCTTGCCTTGGAAGCAGAGTATGGAGAGTTGGGAGAAATGGGAGTAGTTTCGGTGAACATACCTGTTTTTCCCAGTGCTCCGTAAACTTCATCTGTTGAAACCTGAAGATATTTTACTCCGGGGAGATATTCCCGTGAATATTTGTTATCAGGGTCTACATTCCAGTGCTGTTTTGCGGCTTCGAGGAGAGTGTGAGAGCCGACAATGTTGGTAGTTAAGAAAATTTCAGGCTCCACTATACTTCTGTCCACATGGCTTTCAGCGGCAAAGTGGACAACGGTATCAAATTTATATTTATCGAAAAGCTCATTTACAAGCTCTCTGTCTCTTATATCACCGTGAACAAAAACATAGCGCTTATCATCTTTTACACTCAGCAGGTTTTCAAGGTTTCCTGCATATGTAAGCAAGTCCAGATTGACAAGGCACTCAATATCCTGCTTTTCCTGCAATATATACTGCACAAAGTTTGAACCTATAAATCCGGCACCGCCGGTTACAAGCACATTTTTCATATTTTTTCCTCCGAAACACGCATAAGGTATTCTCCGTACTGGGTTTTTAAAAGGGGCTGAGCAAGGGAAATGAGCTGTTCCTTTGAGATATAGCCCATACGGTAGGCAATCTCCTCTATACAAGCCACATACATTCCCTGACGCTTCTGGATAATGGACACAAAATTAGCGGCTTCAAGCAGGCTCTCGTGTGTTCCGGTGTCAAGCCAGGCCATACCACGACCGAAGAGATTGACTTTCAAATCTCCACGGCGGAGGTATTCGTTATTAACCGCTGTGATTTCAAGCTCTCCACGCTTTGAGGGCTTGATGCTCTTTGCTATCTCGATAACGTCATTGTCATAGAAGTAGAGACCGGGAACAGCGTAGTTGGATTTGGGGTGCTCAGGTTTTTCCTCAATGGAGAGGACGTTGTGGTCCTCGTCAAACTCCACCACGCCGAAAGCTTTAGGATTGGGGACTGCATATCCGAAAATTACTGCGCCCTTCTCAAGCTTTACCGCTTCACGGACATCAGGGGTAATTCCGCCGCCGTAGAAGATGTTATCGCCCAGAATAAGGCATACGCTGTCATCACCGATAAAGTCCTCACCAATAATAAAGGCTTCTGCAAGACCATGGGGTTCAGGCTGAACGGCATATTCAAAACGAAGTCCTAAATCACTGCCGTCACCCAGAAGCTCCCTGAAAGCCTGGATATCTCTGGGGGTTGAGATGATGAGAATCTCACGAATTCCTGCCAGCATAAGCACTGACAGGGGATAATATATCATAGGTTTATCGTATACAGGCAGTATCTGCTTTGAAATAGGACGTGTTATAGGGTAAAGGCGGGTTCCGGCACCGCCGGCCAGGATAATACCTTTCATATCTGTACCTCGGTTTTCTATGTGTTTTCCGTGATTTTTCTTGATTTTATGTATTTAGTATAACCCAAGAGACGATACTTTGCAAGAAAAACAGCCCCGGAGAGCTGTTTAGAAGATGTTGCACGGACGGCGTACTGGTGATATAATTAAAAAATATCAGCTTAAAGGAGTGGGACAATGACAGATTACGCTGAGAAGTTAGAAAAGCGTATAAAGCCTAACTGGAAAACCGCATTTTGGGCGGTTATAGTTGTGGGACTTGTGGCCCATATGTATAAATTTACAAATACCCTGCTGAACCACGACTCCCTTTTCAGTATCTACTCGAAGATGAATATGAGTTCTTCCGGACGGTGGTTTTTACTGCCTGCCTGCGGAATCAGTTCCTATTATGATCTGCCTTGGCTTAACGGTGTTCTGTCTCTGATTTACGCCGCAATGACTGCTGCCGTTATTGCCGAAATATTCGATATAAAAGAAAAGCATATACTTATTTTATCCGGCGCACTACTTATAAGTTTTCCCAGTATTACCAATACTTTCTTTTATGAGTTTACAGCCGACGGATATATGCTTGCTATGCTCCTTGCCGCACTTGCTGTCCGCTTTTCAATGATTGGTGACAATAAGCCTTGGCATCTGCTTGCAGCGGTTTTATGTATCTGTTTTTCCTGCGGCATATATCAGGCCTATGTGTCCTTTGCTCTGCTTCTGGCTCTTGGACATTTCATGTGGGAAATTTTAAATAACAGGTATGAAAACAAGGAATATTACCGCTGGATACTGAGACAAGTGCTGGTTTTTGCTTTCGGTATGCTTGCCTACTATATTATATGGAAGCTCTGCCTCCATTTCGGCGGCGGTTCTGCGGGAAGCTATCTTGGCCTTGACAGCTTAGGTCAGGAGAGCACTGGCTTTATGGCGCTTATTTCAAGCGGCATAAAATCAACCGCCAGAGGACTTGCAAATTTCTTCCTCGGCAGAAATGTTTTCCAATACGGCTGGACACTGTACGCAGTTTTAAATGTTGTATTTTTACTCACTTCCGCCGCTGTGCTGATAACTGCGGTTATAAAGGAAAAACTATATAAGAGACTGGCTCATCTTGTGCTGTTTCTGCTTTGTATTATCGCTACCCCGATTTTTGCATTTATCTGGAACTTTGTGAGAGTTTCAGGGTCATATCACTTGGTAATGCTGCAAAGCTTAAGTATAGTTTATATCTTTACTCTCATACTCAGCCAGAAGTATCTGAAAAAGTCTCCCAGAGCCTTGGCGGCTTTGCTGTTTGCGGTTCTGGCATTTAAGTTTACAGTTCAGGCCAACGTCTGCTACTTTGAAATGGACAAGAGTGCAGAGCGCACCAGAACTATGGCCACCGAGATTGTAACAAGAGTACACGAGCTTGATGAAGGCAGTGTGGAAAAGTTTGCAATAGTCGGCGGAAGCGAAGTTTCCCTCGCTTCTCTCAATCAGGAAAAGAGCGGGGAGATTATGGTAAATGCTCACCAGATTACAGATAATCTGATTTTCGACCATCCCCACGGCGGAGCCTATCTCACCGAAATTTCAGGTATAGGTTATCCGGGTGTAAGCGAAGGTGAGCTTGGTGAATTGGAAAATTCACCTCAGGTAATGGACATGCCCACGTGGCCTCATAAAGGCTCCGTGGCTGTTATAGATAATGTGGCTGTAATAAAGCTATCATAATTATTTTAGATAAACGGAGGAAAAAATCATGGCAAAGATAGATATATTTTCAGGTTTCTTAGGCGCCGGGAAAACTACCCTTATTAAAAAGCTTATAAAAGAGGGCTACAAAGGCGAAAAGATTGTACTTATTGAAAATGAATTCGGCGAGATCGCCATTGACGGCGGCTTCTTAAAAGATGCCGGTATTGAAATTACAGAGATGAACTCAGGCTGCATCTGCTGCACTCTGGTGGGTGATTTCACAAAGGCACTTAAACAGGTTCTTGAGCAGTATAACCCCGACCGTATAATTATTGAGCCTTCCGGCGTTGGCAAGCTTTCCGATGTTGCAAGAGCTGTTGAAAAGGTTGAGGGAACTCAGATCGGCGCAAAGGTCACTCTGGTAGATGCAGGCAAGTGCCGTATGTACATGAGAAACTTCGGCGAGTTCTTTAACGATCAGGTCAGAAATGCTGACATCATCGTTATGAGCCGTACCGATGTCGCTTCTGAGAGCAAGATTATGACCGCTGCAGAGCTTCTGAAGAAAGAGAACCCCAACGCAAGCCTTATTACTACTCCCTGGGATAAACTGGACGGTGCAAAGATCAGAGCTGCAATGGACGAAAAGGGACTGGAAAAGAACCTTGAGGAGTTAAAGCACGAGCATGAGCATCATCACGATGAGGAATGCCACTGCCATGACCACAAGCACGACCACGATGAGGCGTGCTCCTGCCACGACCATGAGCACCACCACGACCACGATGAGGCGTGCCACTGCCATGACCACGAGCACCACCACGACCACGACGAGGAATGCTCCTGCCACGACCATGAGCACCACCACGACCACGATGAAGAGTGCTGCTGCCATGACCATGACCACCACCATCACCACCACGCCGACGAGGTGTTCACAAGCTTCGGCGCAGAGACCCCCAAAAAGTTTTCAGAGGCTGAGCTGAGCGCTGCACTTGATGAGCTGGAAAATGAAGAAAAGTACGGCATTATCCTGAGAGCCAAGGGCTTCCTTGATTCCACCGACGGCGAATGGCTCTACTTTGACTACGTACCCGGTGAAAAGAATATCCGCAGAGGCGATGCCGATGTTACCGGCAGACTTTGCGTTATAGGCTCTAAGATAAATGAGAATGCACTGAAGGAGCTGTTTGGGCTTGAGTAATAAAGAAACTAATGTAATTCCCGTATACCTGTTTACGGGATTTCTGGAATCCGGCAAAACTAAATTTATTCAGGAGACACTGGAAGATAAGCGTTTCTGCCGTGGAGAAAAAACTTTAATCCTGCTCTGTGAAGAGGGCGAGGAAGAATATGAACCGGCAAACTTTGTGGATAAGTGCACCTATATAAAGCTTATCGAGGAAGAGAGCCAGCTCACCGAGGAAAATCTTGCCGCCGCCTTAAAGGAGTGCGGAGCAGAGCGGGTGCTTGTCGAGTATAACGGTATGTGGATGCTTGACAGCCTTTACAACAACATGCCTGAAAACTGGACTGTTTATCAGGAGTTCATGTTTGCTGATGCAGGTACATTCTTAACCTACAACAGCAACATGAGAAACTTCGTCTATGATAAGCTCAAGAGCGCAGAGCTCTGCGTCTTTAACCGCTTCAAAGACAGCATGGACAAAATGGAGTTCCACAAAATCGTCCGTGGAGCTACCAGAAGAGCTGATATTGCATACGAGTTTTCCGATGACAGAATAGAGTACGACGACATCGAAGATCCTCTGCCCTTTGACCTTGAGGCACCTATTGTTGAAATCGGTGACGATGATTATGCAGAGTGGTACAGAGACATTAACGAAGAGCCTGAAAAGTATGACGGAAAGACTGTTCGCTTTAAATGCCGCTGCTTACAGAGAAAGAAAGTTCCAAAAGGCAGCTTCATTGTTGGCAGACACATAATGACCTGCTGCGTGGAGGATATTCAGTTTGCACCTTTCCAGTGCAAGTGGGAGAATGCTGAAAGCGTGGAGAACGACACTTGGGTTATCCTTACCGCTGATATACAGTACAGATTCAGCCGTGCATACGGCGGAAAAGGCCCTGTTCTCAACTATATTGAAAGCGTTCCCTGTGATCCTCCCAAAAACGAGGTTGCTACATTTTACTAAATCTTTCCCGTGAAATAAGCCGTTTTCAAACGGACTGCGTTTCCTGCCGTATAAAATCATGCCGTATAGCAGATACTGACAGCTAAGAGAAAGGCACAAAGGAGAATACAATGCTTCCCAGGCTTTACATTGTAATACCCTGCTACAACGAGCAGGAGGTACTTCCCATTACCGGCCCCATGTTTCTTGAAAAACTGAATTCTCTCTCTGGAAAGGGAAAGATAAGCTCTGACAGCCGTGTGCTGTTTGTAAATGACGGCAGTAAGGACAGAACGTGGGAGATAATAACAGAATTTTCTAAAACCGACCCACACTATATAGGCATAAGCCAGAGCCGGAACAGGGGACACCAGAATGCCCTGCTTGCAGGACTTATGGAGGCAAAGGACGACTGCGATATAACCATCTCTATTGACTGCGACGGACAGGACGATATAAACGCTATGGACGAAATGGTGGACGCATATCTGGACGGTTGCGAGGTGGTCTACGGTGTCCGTGCAAGCCGTGAGACTGACAGCTTCTTTAAACGCTTCACGGCTCAGGGGTTTTATAAGTTCCTCTCAGCTATGGGCGCAGAGGTTGTGTATAATCATGCGGACTACCGCCTTATAAGCTCAAAGGTATTGCAGGAGTTTTCAAATTTCAAGGAAGTTAATCTCTTCCTCAGAGGTCTTGTGCCTCTGGTGGGCTTCAAAAGCACCACCGTTGCCTATGACCGTGCAGAGCGTATAGCAGGGGAGAGCCACTATCCTTTAAAGAAAATGATAGCTCTTGCTGTTGACGGCATCACAAGCCTTTCAGTAAAGCCTCTGAGACTTATTACAGGCTTCGGAGCTGTAGTGGCGCTGATTAGCTTTGTGGGCGTTATATGGGCGCTTGTAACGGCTCTCAGCGGCAATTCCGTACCGGGCTGGGCAAGTATGACCTGCATAGTCTGCTTTGTTAGCGGAGTACAACTCATATCTCTCGGAATAATCGGGGAGTATATAGGGAAAATCTATATGGAAACCAAAGGCAGACCCCGCTATATAATAAGTGAGCGCACATGGGACAAAGAAGAAAAAGAAAATAAATAAGAAAAAACCGGTTCGTTTTACGACCGGTTTTTTGATTATAATGATTGTGTTGCGGCAAGACGGCGGTTTTTGTAATCCTCGTCTCCGCTGACGTTTCTAATAACTTCAATCTCAGGCGGCATATCGCAAGGCTGTAAGGGTCTGCCGTAAATAAACAGAACAGCTTTCTCATCTGAGAAGGGGTACACGTCAATTTCCATGCGCCGTCCCTGACAGGTGAAGCGGTACTTGGTTTTGAGTACGGAGTGGAGAGCGGTGTCACCCTCCATAAGGTAGCCCACATACTCTTTTTCCATGATGGGCCGCTCAGTTACCCAACGTGTGCCGTCCTCGGCTAAGCGCTTTTCAGTGTAGAAATAGAGATATTCCTCACCGTTTTTCTGCTGGCGCACACGGCGCTCCACATTGTCCACAATGGGACGGAGATAGGTCTGCATCATCTCCACGCTTAGAGCATTATACTTCTTTTTAATAAGCTCGCAGTCGGGCATGGCGATGAGATACTTGCTCTTCTCAGCCTCCGGCGCACTCTGACCCACTATGCGGTAAATCTGAGCGATTGCACGGTTTATCTTATCCTCAAAGTCTATTGAGTTATCCACAATGTAGCGTCTGGGGTGGTTCTCCCATGCTCTGAGAGTCAAATCGTCCTTTTCTCTTGCCACATCAACGCTCTCATAGCGGGCGACATTACCGAAATTATATGCAAACTCTGCACCCTTGGCACAGGTCACAAGGTGCAAAACGGCATCGTATCTTCCCAAAACTTCTTTCTCAGTGAGATCGAAGTGGGCGATAGTTTTCTCAAACTGCTCGTCCGTAATATATGCCTTGTTGTCCATGAGTGCTCTGTCAAATATAATCAGCACCTTATCCTCAGGCACCAGCTCTGCCGCTTTCAGAGCCATTTTTTCATTGTGTATCATGTCAGAGGTGACGAAATACTGGAAATCCTCCATGCTGATACAGTTACCGAAAGGGCGTACGCCAAAGCCGGAAATAAGTTCTGTGGCGGTTTCGGGAACGGTAATAACTTTCCAGCCGTCCTCCTGTTTAAACTCCTGAAGAATACGGCTGATGAGAGTGGTTTTGCCGGCGGCAGGCCCACCGGTCAAGACAATTTTACTTATCCTTTTATTCACTCAACATCCCTCCTTTTTTATATTTGCTATTTTAGCATTAAAATCTCCTCAATTCAATAGTAGGCTTAAATATAGGAACATAAAGGAAAAATGTCGTAAAACAGGTGGAAAATAAATATTTTACGAAGATTTAAAAGTGGATAGCGAGGGGTATATATGACTGTCAGAAATGGTCGAATAAAGTCGAAAAACTTAAAAAATTAGCGAAAATGGAGCGTGGGTGGGGAATGTTCACCAAAAAAACGGCAAATAAAGGGCCAAAGTACAGGAGAAGTCTTGACGAAAGGCCAAAGAAGATGTATTATTTATGAGTAGTTTAATGCTTATTTCTATTCCCGACGAAATGGAGGAACTTTTATGAGCATGATTCCAGAAGTAAAATGCCGCCGCTGCGGAGAGACTTTTTCCGCACTGCGCAGCCGTTGCCCCAACTGCGGCACACGCAGAGTAACCCAAAGCGGTCGCACTCCCGGCACAACTCCCGGGACTGTCAAAGGCACTGCATCATATGAGCGTGCTGAGACAAACACAAAATGGCAGATGATCTTCGGCCTTATCCTGGTCGTTGCTGTTATCCTTGCGGTCATAGTTATGGTCACTACGAGCCTCAAGAATCCTGTTGAAGGCGATAAACCTAAAGCTACGCCTACACCTCCGGAGGCAGTGTATACACCGCCTATCGAGGCACCTCCCACAACACCTCCTCCCGCAACACCTGTTATCGAGAGCTTAGGTGTGTATTACTTTAACAAGCAGGTTGACGTAGAGGCCAACTATCCCTCACAGGCTGTGGATGAAGAAATCAAATATCAGGCCAAGGCCTTCCCCATGACTATAACCGGACTCGAGTATAAGTGGTCTACGGACAGCGACGCATTAGAGCTCACTCCCGAAGAGGGCGGCTACTGCACCATTAAGCGTGTCAGCGCCTCAAACGGCGGAGATAAGGTAACTGTGGAATGCGGTGGCATGACTACCAGCTTCCTCATTTACAACCGCAAGGCCTGAGCTTAAATAGTTTATCTGCTAAATTGAAAGACGGTGGTTTTTGACTGCCGTCTTTCTTTTTATAATGTACATAAACAGTCTAAGACTGGCGAGAATACTATGGCACAGGCAGAGAAAATAAGTTTTTTAAAAAATAAAAGAAAAAAATGTAAAAAAGGTATTGACATTTTGGCTTAATAAGTGTATAGTAAACAACGCTGAAGGGACGGACGATTGGCGCAGCTGGTAGCGCATCCGCTTGACGTGCGGGAGGTCACAAGTTCGAGTCTTGTATCGTCCACCACAAAATACCGAAGGTTTTACCTTCGGTATTTTTTTATATTGATTCATCAGAGTTAACCATGCTGCTATGCAGGTGACATAAAAAGCTTGTAGCAGGAGTCGATTTGTCAAGGGGGTATTCTGCATTTCAATACAGTTTTGAAAAGTCGGAGATATGTCACCACTTTTTGGCTGCAAAACAGCACTGTACAGGGCAAGCGTCAAGGATTCGTAAGGCAAGGCGAGGCTGTTTCTTTGATGTTTCCCCTGCATAGTGCTACCCGCCGAAAAAGCAGCCTTCCCCCTCGGAGGGCGCACGACTGCCGCAGGCAGTACCACCGACCACTTGCGGGTGGTGAGTAAGTGCGCCCTTGGATTCGATAAATCACAATTGACTATCCTTTTGAAATTGATATAATGCGAGTGTTAACTATCTCGGAATTTATCTAACAGATTGATAAATCAGAATATTTCTGACAGACAGGCTTAGAAAAAGGTGGTGCAAAAATGAAAATAGGATTAGCGGCATACAAATTTAAAAACAAGGATATTGAATTTAATATTGCTCAGATTGAAAAAGCAATACAGGAAGTTCAAGGGAAGGCAGAACTTCTCTGCTTTGGTGAAACTTTTTTGCAGGGCTTTGACTCTCTTTTATGGGATTATGAAACAGATAAAAACATGGCTATTATGCAGGATAGTGTAATCATGAAGCAAATCTGTAATCTTTCTGTGCAGTATCAGATAGATTTGCTATTTGGTTATGTAGAACGAGAAGCAGATTCAATTTATTCCTCCTGTGCCGTGATTGGGCAGGGAAAACTGATTCATAATTACCGCCGTATATCCAAAAACTGGAAGGAATATGATCAGACAGATTACCACTATTGTGAAGGCACCACAACAGATGCATTCCTATATCGTGGAAGAAAGATAATGATAGCGCTATGTGGAGACTTGTGGCTGTTCCCGGAACGTTTCAAAACTGACGATCTTCTTATCTGGCCTGTCTATGTCAATTTCGATATGGAAGAGTGGAAGAATTATGAACAGGAGTATGCAGATCAGGCTCTGCTGGCTTGCCCAAACGCTCTGATGATCAATTCCATCACAGACGATCCGGTTTCTCACGGAAATGCTTTTTATTTTCTGAACGGACGAATTGAGAAAAAGTTCTGTTATGATACAGAAGGAGTTCTGATAGTTGACGTGTAAGGCCTATTTTTATGGTCCTTATTCGCCTTACACTAAGCAGAGTGTTATATGTATTCCAATTATTCTAACAGATTTGCTCAGCACAAGGAACCCTGCATGGGTCAGATATATTTGCAAAGGATTTTACATAAAAAGCTACTGAACGCTCCGGAAAAGGAGAGTTTCAGCAGCTTTTTCATACTCTGTACTGTGAGTCCATCGAGAAGTTATTGGATTCTATTGACTGACCACCGCCTTTCGGCTGCACACATTCACCACAAATGAGCCGCCAGCCGTTATGTATTAGGTGGAAGAAACCACCCTTTACAGAGTACATCTCAAGGAAAAATAGACAAGAAAAACTCCCCATTATATTGAAAGCTGTTTTCCGACCACGCAACTAAAATAATAAGGAGCTTATATCGTGAAAGAAAATGACTCACATATTTTTAAAGTTAATAAAAAACTCCGCTGATAGAGCTAATGCCTGATGGCTTGTCTCAATTTCAGCGGAGTTTTATTTTCGTTTTCTTCCTAAGTTTCTGTTCAGCTTTCAAGCCTCAATTTTTTATTTTTCCTCTTCCTGAGTTCCTTTGAAAACGAAGAAACGCTGGCCTATATAGTTCAGAGCCACGAAGAAGCACATACCTGCCAGCATTGCCATATTGGCCTGCATGGTGGCGGAAGCAGAGGAGAATATCATTCTTGCCAGAGGCTTTGCCACACCGTAGGCTATGAGATAGCAGGCGGAAATGTTGATAACAAAGCGGCCCATTGTCTTGCTGGTGTTGGTTTTACTCTTAAACGTGAATGTTTTGTTCAAAAAGTAGCTGAGTATGCTGCCCAGCACATAGTTTGCAGCGGAAGAAACCCAGTAGGCCCATGAGCTGTCGTGATAGTTTTTGAAAGCAAAGTTGTAGAGCAGGAACATTACACCTGTTCCGAAAACCGTGTTTGCAACGCCTACGAGAATAAATTTCCAGAAAGTCTTATCGAAAAATTTAAGGCAGAAGTCCTTTGACTTTTGGGAAAAGGATTTGTTCTCATTCATCGTCCTTACCTCCGCAGACCTGAGAAACTATATAACGGGGGCGGCCTTTGATTTCGTCATAAATTCTTGCGATGTAGTAGCCGATTATACCGAGACTTATCATTATGATACTTGCAGAGAAGAGCAGAAGTAGGATAACGGTTGTAAATCCGCCCAGAGCCTGTCCGGTAAACTTCTGCACCAGAGCAATAACACCCATGACTATGGAAGTTATCATCATAATTATACCCAGTATTGTTATAACATGGAGCGGTGCGGAGGAAAAAGAGCCGATATTTGTAACGGCGTATTTAACAAGAGAACGGGTTGACCATTTGCTCTCACCCACGGTGCGCTCCTGCACCTTGTAGCTGACTTCTGTACGCTTAAAGCCCACCCAGAAAGAGAGAGCACGGAAAAATACATTCCGTTCAGGCATCTGATTCAGGGTATCAACAACTTTGCGGTCAAGAAGCTTGAAGTCAGAAGATGAGTTCATGTCTATATTTGTAGCCTTGGAGATGAGCTTATAGAAAGAACCTGCGGCAAAGCGGTGCATGAAGCTTTCCTTGCCTCTGTCCTCCTTGATGCCCTCCACTACTTCGAAGCCCTGCTCCCATAGCCTGTACATCTCCACAACCTTCTCAGGCGGGTGCTGCAAATCGCAGTCCATGACTACGCAGCAGTCACCCTTTGCCTGTTCGAGACCTGCAAACATTGCAGACTCTTTGCCGAAGTTGCGGCTGAAGTGAACGCCAACAACTCGTGAATCTTTTTTATTGGCGGCTTGAATTTCCTCCCAGGTATTATCCTTGGAACCATCGTCCACAAATATAAGCTCATGGGAAATTTCAGCCTTGTCCAGTATGGCTGAGACAGTCTCAGCGGCGGTGGCTATCATCTTTTCCTCATTATATGATGGTAAAATTACAGAAAGCATTGCTTTTTCTCCGTTCATTTCTTTAAAAGATAGGTCTCTGTAAGGCCGTTTTTGTATAAGGTTTCGTAAGAATTAAAATCGGTACTTTCGATAAGCTGAGGCAGCATTTCCTCGGCACTGTAACCGCTTGACCAGAAGTCGTTAACATCAATGTAGACTACACATTCGTCTGCATCGTTGAAGCCTGCAATATAATCGTCTATGCCCTCAGAATAGGGGTCATTTGAGATATAGAAGTTATCAAAGTATAAAAGCTGCTGTATAGCCTCGGTTATTGTGGAAAAATAGTTATCAGTCATAAATACACAAGGCTCATCGCTGTGCTGAGACATTACAGCATCGTAGTCATTGTACTCAGGGTACATGTAGCGTGGGGGAATAAAACGGGCAAACTCCAGTGCGAAAACTGCGGTCAGCAGCAAAATGCCCTTTTTAACCCAGAATTCCCTGTTAAATCTGCCCCAGCTCTCTTCAAGCAGATATATAAGAAAGCTTACTGCTACAATGAAGATAGGACCGATATTATAAACATAGCGCTGTTCAAGAACAGGGGATACGATTGCTACAAGAACGAGAGTAAGAAATGCGGGGACGATTACAACAAGGGAGTCAAAAGAAATCTTCTTTTCCTTAAATGCGGCACCGATTTTTTTGTAGCTGAGAATAAGACCCACGAGAAGAACCAGAGTGATGCACACAGCGGCTTTGAGGCCATGCTGTACCTCATGGTAGAATATTAAAAGTCTTTCCTTGTACTGCCCGAATGCACTTAGATTTTCAAGGGCATTTCCGCCGGATACAAGCTTATCTGCGAAAAGATGGGTAAGGCAGGCGGGGAATGCCACAAGCAGAGCGCCTACGCCCAGAAGGGCGCTTACCGCAAATATAGAGGCAGGCTTATATTCTTTCTTTGCAAGTGCGTAAATGAAGTATGCAAGGCAGATGAAAAAGGCGTAAAATACAAAGTAATACTGGGTCATAAGACCTGCAAAAATGTTTAAAAACACAAGGGGATAGAGGTAAGCTCTGGGCTTTTCCATAAGGCAGACTATTAGCAGTGCCAGCGTCAGCGTTAGTAGCGTCAGCAACACATACATTCTTATCATCAGAGCACAGGAAAGACCTAAGTTGCTCAGACCGTAAAGAATAACCGCAGCGGCGGCGTTATCATGGCTGCCGAAAAGCTTTAAAACAAGCTTATATAAAACTAACAGACTGAGCATGAATATGAAGAAATCTAAAATCAGTCCGGTCCACTTGGAGAAAACATTAGGCGTAAGGGAAGAGGCGATGTTGAAAAGCCAGTAGTAGAGAGGGGGGTGAACATCGTTTACCTGATTGTAATATACAGAACCGAAATCAAGCCCCTCACCTGAATTTACATATACATAATCCAGTAGATCCTGCCGTGTCAGGGTTTTACCAACCAGTGAGCCGTCCTCCATTGTATCGGTAAGGAAAGGTGCGTAGTGGCTGTTTGACAGACCGTAGGTATAAATCTCATCTATAAACATGCCGGATTTCCTGTTTGCAAACAGCATATACACTCCGGCGATAATAACAAGGGCGAGAAAAAACGCTCCGTACTTCCTGAGCTTTTCTTTCATAGACATCCTCCGACAACAAAATTCTATCTTTACAGTATACGCTAAATTCCCCTTATCCGCAACACTTTTCATCAAAATGAAAAAGCCTCAAGCTTAACCCAAGCTTGAGGCTTTTGTTTAATCAGTCGTCAGAATCCTCTGAACCGTCGTTCTCGGTTGCGTCGACAATATCTTCAAAATTGCATATCTCAACGTCAATGTCGCTCTCGTCCTCAGCATCAGACTCTGCTTTCATAATTTTAATCTCATCGCTGAGATCCATTATATTCTGAGTAAGTTCGTCTGCCTGAGCAAAGAGGGGAGCAAAGCAACCTTCGGGGCTGTCTTTCTGCTGCTGGTAGTAGAGTTTGCCGATTTCAGTGTAAACACGCTTTAATTCTTCGCTTGCACCGTTCATCTGGAGGCTCAGTTTTGCTATTTTGCTGTATACCTTGGCTTTGTCAACACCATTGTCGATTGCTTCACGGACAGCACCGTTTTCGGCTACGTCCTTAACTTTACCGACTACCTTATTAAAAGTACCTTTTATCATATCCTTATAGTCTGCCATTTTTATTCCTCCCTATCGGTGTTTTGAGTTTTTTCCTCATTGCTTCGAGCCTTGACCTGATTTACAAAGAGTTTTTCCGGTGAATGCTCACGGCGACTCTGAACAACGAGAACAATAAATGATATCAAAGCAAGCACTATTGAAAGCACCTGTGATACTCTGATGTTGGTTGAGCCTATGTACAGGCTGTCTGTACGCAGACCCTCTATCCATGCTCTGCCTATGCCGTACCAGAAGAAGTAGAACAGCAGGCACTGACCGTCATACTGTCTCTTGCCCTTCCTCTCCCAAACAATAAGGAATATGAGGCCTGCCAGATTCCAGAGGCTTTCATACAGAAATGTGGGGTGAACAAAAATCTGAGTTCCGTCGGGAGCGGTAAGACCCATGCGGCAGAAAACGTTAGTTTCTGCGCCGAAGGCTTCACGGTTCATAAAGTTACCCCAACGGCCGATTATCTGACCTATCAAAAGACCGTAGACCAGCAAATCAAGCATTGCCAGAAGAGGTATCTTCTTCTTTCTGCACAGTATGACCGCCACGATTATACCGGCGATAACTCCGCCGTATATGGCAAGTCCGCCCTCCCAGATTGCGAAAATTTCGTTCGGGTGTTCGATATAGTGGGGAAGTCTGAAAAGAACATAGTAAAGTCTTGCGCCGATGATGGACAGAGGAATGGTCCAGAGCATAAAGTCGTATACATCGTCAGACTTTATGCCGAAGCGACGGGCATTTCTGGCACAGTACAGAGTACCGAGCACAAAGCCAAGGGCGATAATTACGCCGTAAAAGTATATGTTTTTTCCGAAAATGGTGAAATACGCAGGGGGATTTATGGAAAAATCCCCGAACATAGGAAAGCTGATTACAGAATCACGCTGAATGGTTTGAAATAGAATAGGGAACATTTTAAGACCTCTTTGCTTCAATTATGGAAACGGCAAGTCTTTCAGGAGCAAAATGCTCACGGATAAACTCTTCGCATTCCTCTTTTGTTATACTGCCCAGAACTTTAAGGGCGTCAAAAGCGCAGTAACCCTCAAAAAGGCAGAATATAAGGGAAACACACACGTTTTCAAAATCTTCAAGACCACGGAGTCTTGCACCGAGAGAGGCTCTCTTTGCCCGCTCGAAGCGTTCACTATCCAGACCATCTTTGTTTATGCGCTCAACCTCAAGCTTAAGAGCGTTAAGCACTTCCATAGGCTTCGGGCTTTCGCCGCCCAGTATGAGAGCGCCTGTGCCGGCTGTAACGTTGCACTCGTAGTCAAAATTACGGCTGAGAAGTCCGGCAGAGTAAAGCTTTGTATATAAAGGTGAGGAGTAGCCTGCCAGCAGTCGGAGAGAGAGTTTTGCTACAAGATCCTGTCTAAGTGCCTTGACACCCTCTTTTTCGGGGCACATTTTTGCACCTATCATAAACTGAGGGGCTGAAACTTCCATGTTTTCAGAAATCAAACTTTCTGCGGGAAGCATACTATTAAACTCCGGGAAATCTGCCACGGGAACACTCTGGAGAGTGGAGGAAAGCTCTTCCTCTGCAATTTTCATCACTCTCTCAGGGTCAACATCGCCTGCAACTGACAAAATCATGTTAGATGGACGGTAGAACATATTATAGCAATCATAAAGTGTTTTGTCACTTATTTCCGCAATGCTCTCAACCGTACCTGCAATTCTGTCCTTTACAGGATGCTCAGGGTAAAGAAGCTTATAGAGATTGTAGTAAAGGGCATCTCCCGGGTCGTCCTCACCCATGCGGATTTCCTGCCCGATTATGCCCTGCTCCTTCTGGACAGTCTCAGCCGTAAAGTAGGGAGTGGAGACAAAGCGGAGCAGAAGTCTGAGGTTTTCCTCGAAGCTGTGAGTACATTCAAAGTAGTAGCAGGTCACATCCTCGGAGGTGAATGCGTTGGGGTCTGCACCGTTTGCAGTGAGAATATTTATTGCACTGTCACCGGAGGGCATATCGAACATTTTGTGTTCAAGAAAATGGGCGATACCTGCGGGAGTATCAAGTTTTTTCCCGTCCAGTTCAAAGCGACGGTGAGCGCCGCCGTAATTTACTGCAAAAGCGGCAAAGAAGGAGGAAAAACCGGCCTTTGGAACGACCCGAATTCTCAAACCGTTAGGCAGGGTAGCTTCATATAGTTTTTCGCCTATTTCTGGGTATTCACGGCTCTGCATTTTCCTGTTCCTCCATGCCTTTTAAGAAATAAATTAAATCAAGCTCAACACTCTGAGCGACCTTTACGACCTGCTCTTTAGTGACCTTGTCAACAAGCAGAGCCATATCTGTGGGGCTGTAATCCTCGCCCTGAAGCGCTCTTGTAAGGTAGAAGCCCTCAAGCTCGCCCTTAGAGTCCATAAAGGAGCGCAGGTCGGAGGCTACACCGCTTTTTGCAGACTTTAACTCCTCGTCGCTTATATCGCCTGCCCGTATTGCATCAAGCTGTGCCAGAATCTCGGTCTTGGCTCTGTCGAAGTTTTTAAACTCAATTCCTGATGCTACAAGCATAATTCCCTTTGCGATGTTAACGGCAGAGCTTGCATAATAGCATAAGGAGAGCTTTTCACGGACGTTAGCAAAAAGCTTTGAGCTTGTACCGCCACCGAAAACTGCGCTGAATACATTGATTGCGGCAATGTCCGGATCTTCCATGCATTCGCCCAGTCTAAAGCCCATGCACAGCTTGCCCTGACCGACCTCCATAACTTCTTCCACATATCTGGGCTTGTCTTCCACGGCGTTCATTCTCACATCTGTGCCGATGTCGTAATCTATCTCGCCTCTGGGCAGGGGCATAAGGGCATCGGTGAGAGCGGAAACAACAGCTTTTTTGGAGCTTCTTCCGCAGTAGAAAATCTCAATGGGACAGCTTTGGAGCATTTTGTGGTAATGTTTTGTGAGAGTTCTGTAATGAACATTCTTACACTCTGACTCACTGCCAAGAGCGCTTACTGCAAAATCCTCGTAACAGCACATTTCTTCAACACAGCGTGATACTGCGTAACCCTCTTTATTGTTGATTCTGCCCCTTATAATCTGTAAAAGCTTTTCCTTTTCACTGTCCACATACTGGGGCAGGAAAAGACCGCCTCTTGTTGCAGGAGCTATAAGCATTTCAGCCATAAGGCCGCAGCTTTCTCTTAAAACTTTCTGACCGTCAGGTAAAAAATCGTCCTCAGGTATGCTGGAATAAAAACCGAAGCACTGAATTTCACCTATTCGGCGCACTACTGGTTCTATTGCAACACCGTAAAGCTCATCCAGCCTTGCGGAAATGGCCTCCATATCCTCGTACTGAACAGTACCACGGCGGAGAACATAAGGTATCAGAGCATTCATTGAGGCGCTGTCCCTGTTAAGCTGAGCCAGGAGATTGAGACTCAAACATGCGGTCTTAAATTTATCCGAGCGCAAATGTGTGAGCCATACGCCGGGCATAAGTTCAGTCCTTGAATAATCCATAGGGCACCTCCGTTATTTAATATCTCATTATAACATAAAATGCCGAAAATTGGTAGTCTATTTTCCCGGAGTTTCCATTCTGTTCACACTGCGTAGAGTGTGGGTCTGACCGTCATAATCTACCCAGCGCAAAGTGAAAGGAGAGTTAAGGGGAGGAGCAGGCGAGAGCTTGATTTCACCGTTTTCTATCTTAACCCCGAGTAAATCACTGAGACCCACATGGAAATACCAACCCGCAGAACCTGTATACCATGTCCAACCTGCCTCACCCACATGACCGTGTGCTGAGTATACATCGGCAGGGAGAACGAAAGGCTCGGCTTGGTATATTTTCAGTTCGTGATTTTCAGGCAGTAAAGCCATGAGAATTTCCCGCCCTGTATCTTCCATGCCGGACTTTATACAGGCAGAGGCAAGCCAAACTGCGGCATGAGTGTATTGACCGCCGTTTTCACGAAATCCCTCGCCGTAGCTCATTATATATCCCACAAATCTCTCGTGGGGACTGTACGGAGGGTCAAAAAGCTTTATGATTTTATTTTCTCTGTCAAAAAGTCTGGCAACAGCAGAATTGAGAGCGGCTTTTATCTTGTCGGGAGAGGCAAAGGGGCAGAAAGCAGCAAAGCTTTGAGGCAGGGAATCTATTCTTTCATTGCCGCCCAGAGGACTTCCGTCGGCATTGTAGCCACGGAAATAAAATTCTCCGCTCCATGCGTTGTCGGCGGCTTTTCCGGCTTTTTCTGCAAGAGCATAATATTCTCCGAAATCGCTTTCGCCGATAAGCTTTAAAAGCTCTGAAAAACGGAGAGCGCAGATGGATAAAAACCAGCCCAGCCATACACTCTCGCCGTCAACACCGTCCAGACCGTCGTTCCAGTCACCGCTGCCGAAAAAGGGCAGACCGTGAGGGCCGAAGCCTCTCCCCGCACAGCATTTTAAGGCAGCACGGCAGTGGTCTAACACAATGGCGGTTTCCTGCGTTTTTTCAGGGGTTTCATAGCGCTCCCGCTCCTCCGGATTCAAAACAGGAGAAGTCACAAACTCTGTGGGTTTAAACAGCAAATCTCTGTCACCTGTCATTCGGACATATTCGCAAACTGCCCACACAAGCCACAGCAGGTCATCGGAACAACGGCTGCGAATACCCTTGTCACCCTCAGAATGGGGGTGCCACCAGTGCATAACGTCACCCTCCGGGTACTGATGACGGCAGCAGTCCAGTATACGCTCTGCGGCATAGCTTTTTGAGATGGGGAGAATGTTTACTGCGTCCTGAAGCTGATCTCTAAATCCGAATGCACCGCCGCTCTGATACAGACTTCCACGGGCCAAAAGCCGACAGGCAATAGTCTGGTAGCCTGCCCAGTAGTTCATATAGTTGTCAAAAGCGTTATTGCCTGTGTTTACTGAAAATCTGCCCAAAAGATTTTTCCAGCGCTTTTCCGTTTCACCCATTGCTACTATGGCGGCTTCTGGGCTTGACAGTGCGGAAAGTCCACTTCTTGAACCTACACCGCAGACAAGAACGCTAATATTTTCTCCTCTCAGGTTCATACTCATAGCTGATGGACGAAATTCCCGTCCGCACATGGTTTGAACATTGGAAAGAGCGTAAAATTTAAGCCCTTTAATATAGCTCTCGGGGTTTTCACACTCCAATACACCGTCCTCGAAGCGACAGTGGAGAGAGGAGGGGTCGGAAGCTGCCAGAACAGGCTGCATTGCCCAGGATATGCTCAAGCCCTCAGCACCTTCTATTATAATTATTCTGCCGTCAATTCCGGCAGGGATAAAGGCGGTGGTGCGGATAGTTCTGTCACCAAAGGTCTTTTCCCAACGGGCAAGACCCACACTGTATGACACTCTGCACTTCAAACCGTCATTTGCGGCAAACAGGCTGTACCGTTTTCCGCTTATATCAATCCACAACCCTTCAGTTCCTGCAATGTCTCTTGCAGACTGGGGCGGCTCGTTTATCCGAGCCTCTCTTGCGTTTTCCTGCCACATGGACCCTATACCGCAGTCAGAGACTATGGCAGAAAAACGACCGTTTGTCAGTATCTGTTGCCATGCTCTCGGCGGCAGGTCGTTTTTAACAGTAAAGGAGAATACGCCGTCGTTTTGGCTGTGCCACGGAATATCATCAGCTCTTTCAGCACCCAAGGCTGGAATTTTTAGGGATGAGCCTATCTGAACCGCTTCTCCCACTACATAAGAAGCTCTGCTTTTTATAATGTTTCCTGCGCTTTCAGGAGCAAAATGCACTCCTGCTCTGCTGCCTATAAGAGCCTCTAAGCCCTGAGCGGACAGCGCTTCGGAAATCTTTCTGTGCAGCGGACGGCGGTATTCTCCCTCCTGAGAGCTGAGATATACGAGGTCAAGGTCTATGCCGCAGCTTTTTAAAAGGCAGAAGCTCTTTAATATCCGCAGGGCTTCTGTTGCTTCACCGTCACAGCAAATTATTGGGTAATCTCCTGAAATGCCATATTTCCAAAGCTCACGTCTGGGGGCGGAGAAGCTTAAAGGGGACAGGAGCGGGGGCAGCATTGCCATTGCTTCGCCGTATTCTCCGCTTTTAAGCCCCAATCTTGCGGCGGCAGCACCGGGAATAGTGCCACGTTCTTCCGAGGCTAAAATATTATCCAAGCCCTTTAATGCACCCTCTTTTGTGGGGCTTATGCAGATTGAAAACAGCACTTCCGCTTTTTCTCCTGCTTTAAGGCTGATGGGAACAGATGCCGTTACAAAGGGCTGTGAGAGATATTTGTTTACACCGCCTGTTTCTGCCGAAAAACTTACAGGCATATTTGAACCTGCACAAAGCCAGAATTCAGGACTTTTTCCACGGCTTATGCGGCGCAGAAGCAGCTTGCCGTCTGTTGTTTCAGCGCCTATGCCTAAATTCCAGAATGCAGGGTGGTTGTTATAATCCCTGTAATCTGCAAGTATGGGTTTAAAGGAAAGGCAAAGGGTGAAATCTTCCGCCTTTTTGGAATACAGGCTGATAGTTCGCAGCTCGCCTGCTTCTGAGGCGGAGGTGAATAACTCCATGCTGAGGTTTAAATCGGAAAGGTCGGTTTCCCATCTTGCGTTGTCCTCGGCTAAAATCCAGTTCTTAACACCGGAGGGTATGAGCGGGATGTTCTCATTTCCTTTTATAATAGAAAGCTCCATGCCTTTTTCCATCGGATATTGTTCAGTTCCGTATATGCGGAATTTCCCCCATGAGGCGCAGCTTTTTCCGTTGCTTGCGGTGAGAATGTTGTAAGCTCCGTTTGAGAGCAGGCAAAGACTCTCTTTTTTCATACCTCTGCCGCTCTTTTCCCAGAAGCCGTCAAAGTTTCGCTCCGGCTTTTCGGGAAATGCCACCATTGCACGGCGTATAACAACTCCGTCAGAGGGAATACGCTCCTGCAAAAGCAGACTGTGAGCGCTCATGGCACTTTGAACCATAAAACGGCGTGAGATACTGCCCTTACACAGTGCGTTTGCACAGGAGCAAAGGCTCATACCGATATGGTGGGACATATAACAGCGCACTTTTTCCCCCTCGTCACGGCGGCAGCGTGAGGGAGTAAAGTCCAGAGCCTCCATAAATCCGAAGCGTCCCTGTGCGCCGAAGTCCGAGAGCTTTCGCAGATTCTTCACACTGCCTGACGGGTCGGCTCTGAGAGCCAGAAAACTGCTGTAAGGGGAGACTATCATGTCGTTGTCCTGACCACGCTTTAAAGCCAAAGCTCCGCAGCCGTTTGCCTTGTAACGGTAGTTAAGGGCACTGTCAAGAGAGTAGAAAGCACTTTCAGATATGCCCCAGGGCTTACCTGCAAACACACGTCGTTTCTGAACATAGAGACAGAAGCGTGAGCTTTCGTATAACAGACTTCCTCTGTATATGGGCAGGAAAATTTCCGGCATCAGGTACTCGAACATTGTGCCTGTCCAGCTTGCAAGACCTCTGTATCCGTCTTTCTGGAGCTGCGCCCTGCTAAGTCTGCGCCAGTGCTTTACAGGTACGTCACCTTTTGCAATGGCAATATAGCTTGTGAGCATTGCTTCGCTTGCCATAAGGTCGTACCAGCCGCCTGCGCCGTGGCCTGCATTTGTGTCGTAGCAGATATAGAACAGACCTCTTGACTGGTCATATAAGGGCTTGAAGTCCATACCCTCCATGATTTTAAGCACTCGCTCTGCCAATGCCTTTTCGCCAAGCTCCAGAAGTGCTTCACGGACAGTTACAAGACAGGCGTACAGGTTTCCACTGTCAACGGTGGAAATAAAGGGGGGCTGCAAAACGCTGAGATTGTGGGTGTCGTACCAGTTATAAAACTGACCGTCAAATTTAGGCAGCTTTTCAATAGTGTTAACCACTTTTCCTATATGCTCAACCGCCTGAGCAGGTGAAATTATCTCCATATCCATAGCGGCAATGGAGGAACACATGGCAAGACCTATATTTGTAGGGGAGGTTCTGTTGGCAAGTCCCACAGGGGGCTGCTCCTGAAAGTTGTCAGGGGGGAGAAAATTATCATACTCTGTGGAAAACTCCTGAAAATAAAGATAATTTTTCCTTGCCGCTTCAAGCAGAAACTTTTTGTCCTCGTTAGATAGACTTTGGGGTTTATATGCCGGCAGACCTAAGGCGTAGCCACAGAGAGGAGAGAGAAGCCACATCAGACCTGCGGATTTTCCGATTATTGCCGGAGAAAACAGCAGAAGAGCCAGACCTGCAAAAATGGAAAACCACATGGATTTTATATAACTCCAAAGACCTTTTCCGCTGTTTTCACTCTGCGCCGCTGTCTGCCACTGTAAAAGATTTTTGCCGCTTATGAGCATACGCCACAGGGAAAGAAGCGTGGCGGAAAGACTTACAAATGCTTCAAAGGGCAGCAGCCAGAGCCGCATAAAACATGAGACGATGGCACCGCCTACACCGCTTAAAATTCGGGTGTAGCGACGAAGCCGTGTTTTCTCACGGTTTCTAAGTCCCTCTTCGGCAAATGACAGGAAAAGTCTGCTCAACAGAGCAAGGAGAGCTGCCCATGCGGATATAAGAAGTCCTTTTCCGGGCAGGAAAAAGCCCAGAATAATTGCCAGAAAGGTCATGGGAGAGACAAGCGCCCGTCTGACAGAATCAAAAAGCCGCCAACGCTCAATAGGGGGAAGTTCAAAATGGAATATCCACGGAATGTTTTGAATATCTCCTCTTATCCAGCGGTGCAGACGTTTAAAATAGCTCAGAGAATTTGCAGGAAAGGCATCGGAAAATTCTCTGTCACCTAAAAATCCGCCTCTCAGGTATGCACCCTCAATAGCATCATGGGAAAGTATGCGTCCCTCCGGCAGTCTCTCACTAAGGCAAAAGTCCAGAGCCTGAGCATCAATTATGCCTTTGCCGGCGAAACCGCCGCTGCCGAATGCGTCCATACACAGCTCACCGCACAGACCGCCGTAGGGGTCGGTTCCGCCGGGGCCTGCAAAAATAAGGGAGAAGTCGGTGGCGTTTGCGCTTTCAAGCTCGGTGGATATACGGGGCTGAATAATACCATAGCCATGTTTGACCACTTTTGTTTTGCGGTCAATAACGGCTTTGTTCAGCGGGTGGAGCATTGCTCCTCTCAGCTCTTCAATACTGCCGGGGTATACTCTGGTGTCGCTGTCAACGGTTACTATATATTTAACGCCACTCAGCAGGTCAGGTTCTCCACATATCTTAAACTCAGATTTTTTGCCGTTTAAAAAGGCGGCAAGCTCCATGATTGCCCCTCTTTTTCTCTCGTGGGCAGAATAATTTTTCCCGTCATAGTGACGTCCTCTGGTGAAAAGATAAAATCTTCCGCCGTATTTCATATTTAGAGAATTTACGGCAGTACGGGCGGCACTTAAAATTTCCTCGTCCTTCGGCATTTCCTTTTCGGGTGCTTCAGGCAGGTCTGCCAGAAGACCGAAGAAAAGTCCATTTTTATTTCTGCATGAGTGGTACAGCTCCTCCAGTCTGCCGCAGAGCTTTTTCGCAGATTCTACATCGGTTAAAAGAACGGAAATAACGCATATTGCACCATCATTTCCGCAAAGCTTGCTGCCGTCCATTCTTGGCATGAGTTTAGGCTTTACAAGGTGCATGAGTATAAAGTCACCGATGTTTTTCACAAGCTCAGATACAGGCAGCAAAAGTAAAATTGCAGCCCAGAAGCTTTTGAATATAAAGGCAGGAAGGAGAGATAAAAACAGGCTCAGTACGATATTTAAAGAAATATATAAGGCCGCTCCGGTGCCTTTTTTTTCGGGGAACAGGAGAAAGCCCACATGAGTGCCTTTTTTCTCAGCCTCTTCTATCAGCTTTTTAGCGTAAATGTATTCGTCGATACCCTCACGGCGTGAAAGCTCCTCTACCTTTTTTAAATAAGAAAGCTTTGTTCCCTGATCCATACTGCTGTAAATTCCGGCAGGGTCTGAGGATAAAATCTCATTTGTCACATCGCAGGAATTTATCACCGACTCCATGTCGATAACGGAGAAAAGCCGTAGACTGGCGAAAAGCTTTTCCATAGTTTCAGCAATAGATGCTTTGGGGTCACTGTACTGCATATCACGGCAAAGCTTTGCTATGGCAGAAATTATGACCGCCTTTAATGCCGCAGGGAAAAGGCAAAGCTCGGAGCGGGAGAGTACGTTTACAGTCTGAAAGCCGTTTAAAAACAGCCGCAGCCGCTCCTCCGTAATCTGTCCCTGACCGGAGGCTAAAAGGGAACGGCAGAGAGAAAAAATCAGCGTGCCGCTATTTGAACGTCTCAGATACTTTGCAGAGCTTATGGCTTTAAAGGAACTGAGATATTCACGCTGTACCATATAATAATTATCTAAAAGCCACTCCCACTGAGCGGGAACGGAAATCATGTCCTCAGCCCTCTTTGAGAGTGCGGAATTTGCCGCCTTTATACCTGCCATATCCCTTTTAAGCTTTTTAGCTTCCCTCATACCGGAGGTGAACTTCCCCGGAGAAATGAGGCGGGATGCGGAGGCCGCATAATTAAAAAGCCTGGAGTCTGTAATGTACAGACCTGAATTTTCTATATCCATTTTATCCTCCTTAAACATAAAGAGCCTATATTGACATATTTTCTCCTTAGATATGGATAATATTCCCCTTTAAGCCGAAAGAAGATAAAAAAACAAAGTGACAAGAAAAAACACTTGACAGATGAAAAGAAACGTAGTATACTCCGTTAAGCTAAAACACTTGACAGGAGGGCTGAGCCGTGAACGAAAGCAGAGTTATGCAGAGCCTGTTGCTGGATTTTTACGGAGAGCTTCTCACTGAAAAGCAGAGAGAGTGCTACGATTTGCACTATAATGAAGATTTGTCGCTGTCCGAAATCGCCCAGCAGGCAGGAATTTCCCGTCAGGGTGTATGGGATAATATAAAAAGGGCAGAGGCTTCACTTAAAGATATAGAAGAAAAAACAGGTCTTGTCCGCCGCTTTCAGGAGACGAGAGAGGCGCTCATAAGACTCTCGGAAATAATGGACAAGCTTCAAAGTGAGAGCGAGGGCACAGCAAGGGAACTTGCGGCAGAGGCAGGCAAAGAAATTGAGGCTCTTTTGAGCAGAGGTTAAATATGGCGTTTGAAAGCTTATCTGAAAAACTGAATGCAGCTTTTAAAAAGCTTCGTGGAAAAGGCAGACTGACTGCTTCCGACGTTAAAGAGGCTATGCGTGAGGTTCGCATGGCACTGCTTGAGGCGGATGTCAGTTATAAAGTTGTAAAACAGTTTACAAAGACCGTCACCGAGAAGGCCAGCGGCTCCGAAGTTCTGGAAGCCCTGTCTCCGGCTCAGATGGTTATCAAAATAGTAAATGAAGAGCTGTGCGCCCTTATGGGCGGCGAGAGCACAAAGCTCAACATCAGCTCCAAATCCCCAAGCGTTGTAATGCTTGTAGGTCTTCAGGGTGCAGGTAAAACCACCAACGGTGCAAAGCTTGCAGGCTACATGAGAAAGCAGGGCAAGCGTCCTCTTCTGGCCGCCTGCGATATTTACCGCCCCGCCGCTATAAAACAGCTTGAAACTGTTGGCGCACAGCTTGATATTCCCGTGTTCCAGATGGGACAGACAAATCCGGTGGATATTGCTAAAGCCGCAGTTGAGCACGCTAAAAAGCATGGTAACGACCTTGTATTTCTTGATACAGCCGGTCGTCTCCACATAGATGAACAGCTCATGGATGAGCTGAAAAACATTAAGGCTGCAGTTGAGCCGGCAGAAATCCTCCTTGTTGTTGATGCTATGACAGGTCAGGATGCCGTCAATGCCGCCACTGCCTTTGATGAGGCACTGGACGTTACCGGTGTTATGCTCTCAAAGCTTGATGGTGACGCAAGAGGCGGTGCCGCACTTTCAATTAAGGCCACCACAGGTAAGCCTATTAAGTTTATAGGCGTAGGCGAAAAGCTTGACATGATCGAGCCTTTCCACCCTGACAGAATGGCTTCCAGAATTCTGGGCATGGGCGATATGCTCACTCTCATTGAAAAGGCAGAGCAGAGCTTCGATGAAAAGAAAGCTCTTGAAACTGCCGAGAGAATGCGCCAGAACAGACTGAGCCTTGACGATTACCTTGACCAGATGGCACAGCTCCGCAGCATGGGTGATTTGGGTGACATTGCCGCAATGATACCCGGTATGGATGCTGCTGCTTTAAAGGGTGCCAATGTGGACGAAAAGGCAATGGCAAGACAGGAAGCAATTATCCGTGCCATGACCAAGGCTGAGAGAGACAACCCCAACATCATAAACTCCAGCCGCAAAAAACGCATCGCCGCCGGTTCCGGCACTTCCGTTGTGGACGTTAACAGAGTTTTGAAACAGTTTGCCGCACTTCAGCAGATGACAAAGCAGTTAAACGGAAAGAACATGAAGAAAATGCAGAAAAAGATGGGCCGCATGGGCGGCGGTTTCCCCGGTATGCCGGGAATGCCCGGAGGCTTCGGCTTCTGAAATTAAGTTTACAACCGCAAAACAGCGTTTGTAATATATATCAAAAATTACACGGAGGTGAAAATACAATGGTTAAAATCAGACTTCGCAGAATGGGTGCTAAGAAGGCTCCTTTCTATCGTATAGTTGTAGCTGACTCCCGCTTCCCTCACGATGGTCGTTTCATCGAGGAGATCGGTTCCTACGATCCTAACGCAGACAGCAACAAGCTGAACGTTAACATGGAGCGTGCACAGTACTGGATTTCCAAGGGCGCTCAGCCTACCGACACAGTCCGCGGCCTGCTTAAAAAGGTCGAGGCCTAATAAGGAGTTTCTACCGGCATGAAAGAACTTTTGACCTACATTGTACAGAACCTCGTTGATAATCCCGATGAGGTTTCTGTGACCGAGCACAAGGCCGACGGCGAGACCGTTTTTGAGGTTCGTGTTGCTGACGGCGATATGGGCAAGGTCATAGGCCGGCAGGGCAGGATCGTTAAACAGATCCGTATACTCATGCGGGCCGTTGCCCAGAGAAAGGGTAAAAAGGTTTCAGTTGAGATTCTGGACTGAGATTTTTAGGTATGAATGAAACAGAGGTATCTGCCTCTGTTTTTTCATACCTTTTTTTAAAATATACATTTTGTGGAATAAATCTTGTTAAAAATGAAAAGATATAGTATACTAAAATTAACCTATACCTAAAAATTTTTACAGGGAGGCAAAGAAATGAAAAAGATGAAAAAATTCATTGTTCTTGCACTTGCATTGGCTATGATTGTAAGCCTTAGCGCCTGCGGTTCCTTTGAAACCAGCATTATGAAGGGCGCTAAAAAAATGCAGGAGCTTGAAAGCCTGCATATGGATATGATGATGGAAGTGGGACTTAATATAAGCGTTATGGGTCAGGGAATGCCTCTTGACGTTAAATTCACAAATTCTGCCGATGTTCAGACCTCACCTCAGAAAATGCTTATGGAGATAGGCGCTGATATTATGGGTGAAAAGCAGACTATGCATCTCTATGTTGAACAGGACGGCGATAAATTCCTTGCTGCCTCTTCCTACGATGGAGTGGACTGGGTGAGCGAAGAGACTGTGGAGATGGAAGCCGATGACATTGCTGAAAAAATAGACCCCAAAGCAGGCATCGCTCTTCTTGCAAAGTATGGCTCTAATTTTGAAAAGGTCAGTTCTGAAAACGTTCTCGGCTATGACACTATCCGCTATGACGGTGTTATTACCAGTGAAGATTTAATAGAGCTTGTGAATCTGCTCAGCGTTGCCCAACTTGCCGGAACCGGCGTTGACCTGAGCGAGGAAGAACTTGCACAAATTAAAGAAGCCCTCAAAGGACCATATAGTGTACCATGCTCCATATGGCTTGAGGGTAAAAGCGGCATGATTATCCGCTACGATATTGACCTGTCCGAAATGGTGGGCACTATAATTGAAACTATGCTTGCACAGGAAATCGCAGGTACTGAGGCTGAAGAACTTGGATTGAAGATCGATATTAGAAATCTGAAGTTAAGTATCAGCTTTTCACAGTTTGATTCGATTGACGAAATACAGAGACCTGAGTTTTAAATTCAAATACTAAAGAGCCGTCCTTTAAGGGCGGCTCTTTTTTGTTAACCGTTATTTCTGCGTTTTCTGAGGAAATATATTGCAGCTGCGGCACTTACTGCACTTACGGTCAGAAGCATTGACCAAAGAACGATATTGCTTTCGTCTCCGGTTTTGGGGCCTGCAGAAGTGCGTGTGTTATATACGGTAAATCCATCGGCACTGTAACTTGCAACATAATCCTTCACATTTGTTTTTTCAAAGGTGCTGTAAACTATTTTGCTGCCATCTTCATTGTAAACAGGGAGTTCGAGAGATACTTTCCAGTTGTTTTCATCGGAAAGTGTGAATCTGTCTATCTCCTTGCCGTCTGCTTTAAGGATAATAACGACTTTATCTGAACGCTTTGTGGTGTCGTTGTTATCAATCCAGACCTTCTTTAACTCGGTTTTAAAGGTTTCAGGCGGGTCGGGAACATCGGGCGTTACAGGTGTTTCGGCAACTGTATAGGAGACAGTAGGCTTGCTGAATACTTGCTCTTTACCCTGATTTCCATTACTGTCTATGGGGTGAAGAACTGCGGAATTGTTTGTATAAAGTCCGCTGAACTCCTGACTTCCGTCTCTGTCGTACTGACCGTATGTTCCGGCTTCAACCTTGGGATTTGCAAGCTTTACGGAATAGTTAAGGGAAACACGGGAGAAGTTTGTTATAGGCTCGTTGATACTCCAGACAAAATGCTCCTCGTCAAGCATGTTGCCCGGGATGTATTCAAGCTCATATGCGTAGCCACCGTCCACAGGTTTAAAACCGTATTTGTTCTCAGAAAGTTTTTCGGCGTTGTAGCTTGTCTTACCTATAGTCAGACAGAGCTTTTCTGCATCATTTATAAAGTCAAAGTTGTAATCGCCCTCTACATAACCCATGTAGTCATCAACGGTTGAACCTGCATCTACCAGATACAGAACTTCTTTGAGTATACCGTCAAAGCTTACATCTTTGCCGTTTGCAAGATACTTCATGAATGACGGACCGTAAGGATAAGTGCTCATTTCACTTTCTACACCGGTCATGACTGCAAAGGTATGATACTTGGAGGAAACATTCTGGTAGGCCTGATTTGCCATGAAAAGAGCAATATCAACAGTTGAATTATATCTCCACTGCTCATCGGGAGTTACGAAGAGATTGTTGGAAATATCAGCATTGCGATCATATATACTGGACTTCTGGGAAATGGTATCGTTAAGGTGAATGCCTACGTTTGTCAGGTGCTCATTCCAGTCGGCAGGAACATAGCCGTTGCCGTACTTAACGTCCCAACCGTCAGGACTTGCAAGGAAAGGCTTGTTTGGCGTGTCAGCATTAGAGAAGTTAACTCCGATGTTTTCACGTTCGGGTGTATTGGGGTCATCCCAGATATATGCAATACCGTCGCTGACGAGAATCATATATTTGCGGCTTGCATCTACGGTGGTATCTGCATCGAGCATCTGCTCGGCTGCCAGTATACCCATACTCATGTTTGAACCGCCGACTTTGGGGCGAGTAGCCATAAATTCAGAAAGCTTGTCCTTGGTGTTGTCATTCAGGGGGGTCAGGGGGAATTCAGTTGCTTCTCCTCTGAACTGTACAGCACCTATCTGAATTGCGGCATCGGTTGCGGCCTCGTGCTTGTACAGCTGATCCAGCATAATGCCTACCTGTTTTCTTACAGGTTCTCCGCAGCTTGATTCATCAAAAACAAAGACAATGTCAGTTTTTAGATTTTCCTCTGCAGAGGGCAGAGACAAGCTTACGTTGGAGATAAAGTTTTCATCCAGATTTGTTGCTGTTTTAGAACGGGATACAGCCCAGTCGGGATTTGTTGGGGGAAGAGGATCTACCGGAGGCTGAGGCTCAGGATCGGTGACCCAGTAGATTGCATCTTTAAACCATGTGAATGTTTCTATCAGATCACCGTCAGGAATACCGGTAATACTTAAAGTGTGAGAACCGGCCTTGTTTGCATCAATGATAGCTTTTTTGACAAAGTCCAGATTGGTTATTCCCTCGGTGTTAAACAATTCCCAGTGACCGTTAGCACCTTCGGGAGCTTTGTATGTGGTGTAGTACTCAATAGTTCCCGGCTCTATTGCCTCTACGGCAAAGCAACCGGTTCCGAAACTGTTGCTGCTGAGAATGTCAGATTTACTGTCACCCTCATCTCTCAGGTTTACAGTACCGATGATAGCGTTGCTGAGAGTGTTGTTCTTGATGTCTACAGTTAAGGAGTTCTTTGCATTGTCCTGAACTATAATTTTAGCACGCAAACTGTCAGAACCTGTAACAGTGTTGTTGCTTATTTCCAGTGTGCCTCCACCATTGTTGCCACCTAAGTAGCCGTGAATGGCGAAGCTACAGTTTGAAATGGTGTTATTGCTTATACGATAAGTCTGGCCAGTGGGTATGCTGTAATTATCAAGCATATACTCGATGGCGTTGGGGAAGTTACTGATAGAACTGTTAATAACCTCTAAACGGTCACAGTTCCAGAAAATACCGTATCCAACACCGCTGCCGTTTACTGTGCAGCTGTCAACGGTGAGAGAATTGCCGCTGCCGCCGCTGTGACTGTGGTTAGTAGAAATAGCGGCATCTGACCATACGTTCTTGGCAGAATCTGCATTCACGGTCATGTTTTTAAGGGTTGCATTAGGAGCCCAAATGTTTATACCGCCGTTATCATATTCAGCGAAACGTTCAGCACTTGTAAGAGTGTTTATGATAACGCCGTCACGGGATTCACCCTCAATAAGGAGATTTGATACGGGCTTATTTACACTGAAGCGGTCATATTTACCGTTGAGGACTTTAACAGTCCAACCGTCAGCATCACTCTGAGAAGCAATGAAGTCAATGGCTTCCTGAATGGTTTTGAAGCTCTGGTCTGCACCCACAGTCAGAAGCTTTGCTGCGGGGGAGTAGGTCTTTGAAAATCTTATGCTTGCGGCATTTTCCATTACTGCGGTAACAGGCATATCTTCACCGTCAAGTGTGAGCTTAAAGCCTTCGGCGAAGCTGTGAGTTTTATCTGCTGTAATGGTTACTACGAGTGTATATTCAGTATCTGCTGCAAACTTTCCTTCTGCAACAGTTTCACCTGCAAGCCACTGGCTGCTCACGGTACAGCCCTCAACAGCGGGGGAGTAAACCGTGATGTCATCGCCTGCGGCAGGAGCTTTGGGACTTTCCAGTGCAATAACAGAAATTTCTGTCTTTGCGGGGGGAGCGGCATTGTCGGTGCCATCGGCTGTGTCTTTAGCGGTGCCGTCGGTAGCAGCATTGTCGTTGTCGTCGGTAGCAGCGTTGTCGGTGCCGTCGGCATGGTCTTTTGCTGTGCCGTCGGTAGCAGGATTGTCGGTGCTGTCGGCGGGGTCTTTTGCTGTGCCGTCGGTAGCAGCGTTGTCGGTGCCGTCGGTAGCAGCATTGTCGGTGCCGTCGGCAGGAGCTTTGGAAGTGTCGTCAGCAGGAACTTTGTCTGTGTTGTTCGAGATGGTGTCGGCATCCTGAACATTATCAGATGGTGTGGTTTGATTTTCTTCGGATACCACATCGGAATTTTCAACAAGTACCTGACTTGCTGAATCATCCTGTGCAGCAAAAGCTGTTGGCAACATTGACATCAACATTACAATTACAAGTAAAGTTGAAAGCAATTTCTTGCCGTTTAGATGTTTTGTCATGCTTAATCCTCCTAAATTTGTATTTTTTAATGCCTCTTTATCCCAACGATACAGATATAATCTATAGAACCGTGCGGATAAAAATCACAATAAAAATATTCGTACTAAGCATAACATAGAAGCAGTTGAAAAACAACAATTTCAAAAAAAAAAACGCAAAAAATTGCGAAAAAACCATAAAAACACCATATAAATTACGTTATCCTGATTTTGGTCAAAAAATTATTGAATAAGCCTAACTTTTACAGACGAACTGCCGATAGGACAAAGCTTATGTAAGTTTTAATACAAATGCATACCATGCTATTGGCAAAAATCAACTTTCATGGTAATATGATAAATTATAAATATATACCTTGGAGGTACATATGGAGAAAAAACAGTTTGTTGATGCCGGACGTATAGTGAACACTCACGGCGTTCAGGGCGAAGTTAAAATAGAAGTGTGGCTGGACAGCCCTAAATTTATGAAAAAATTCAAAAGACTTTTTGTGGGTGAGAAAGAGTTTGAAATTCTCTCCGGCAAAGAGCACAAGGGATTTTTTATTGCAAAACTCAAAGGTGTTGATGACATTAACGCCGCTATGCCTTTAAAGGGCAGAGATGTGCAGATTTTAAAGGAAGATGCCAGACTCCCTCAGGGCAGTTTCTTTATACAGGACATTATCGGTGCAAAGGTTATAGACGAGGACGGAACTGAAATAGGCGTTTTGAAAGATGTTATGGAAACTCCTGCCTCTCTTATATATATAGTACAGGGTGACTCCGAGCACCTTATTCCCGCTGTGCCTGAATTTATAAAGGAGACAGACGCAGAAAACGGGGTAATCAAAGTAAAACTTATTGAGGGAATGTAAGTATGAGAATTGATATAATGACCCTTTTTCCCGAAACTGTTAATGCAGTGCTCCATGAGAGCATTATCGGCAGAGCCGCTAAAAAGGGCATAATTGAGATAAACTGTGTGCAGATAAGAGACTACACAGAAAATAAGCAGATGCAGGTGGACGACTATCCCTACGGCGGCGGTTGGGGCTGTGTAATGATGGCTCAACCTCTGAAATCCTGTCTTGACGATATAATGGCAAAGGCAGGGGAGAGAAAGAGCCGTGTAATTTACATGTCACCTCAGGGTAAGCCCTACACTCAGGAGACTGCCAAGCGTTTAAAGCGTGACTACGACCATCTGGTTCTGGTGTGCGGTCACTATGAGGGTATAGATGAGCGCTTTATCGAGGAGTGTGTGGACGAGGAAATTTCTCTTGGTGACTTCGTGCTGACAGGCGGAGAAATTGCCGCAATGGCAGTTGCAGACTCTGTGTGCCGTATGGTTCCGGGTGTTTTATCCGATGAGCAGTGCTACACAGGTGAGAGCCACTGGGACGGACTTCTGGAATATCCCCAGTACACAAGACCGGAATGTTGGGAAGGCAGAAAAGTTCCCGAAATCCTTTTAAACGGCGACCACGGCAAGGTGGAGCGTTGGAGGAGAAAACAGCAGCTTCGCCGCACTATGGAAAAAAGACCGGATATGTTCGAGAAATTAGAGCTGAACGACAAAGAGGACAAAATATTACTTCAGGAACTGAAACGAGAGGCAAAGTGCGTTAAGCTCACTCAGCCCCTTTCGTACAGAAGGGCAGTGGCTTCGGATTTTCCGGATATGCTGGAAATGACTGAGTATGCAAGAAAGAGCCTTAAAAGACTGGGAGCTGACCAGTGGCAGGGTGACTATCCCAACGAGAGTGACTTTGCAAAGGACGTTGAGCGTGGAGAATCCTACATAATTTTGCACGGTGAAGAAAAGGCAGCTTTCTTCGTTTTGTCCGAAAGACCTGACGAATGCTATGAGCATATTACAGACGGTAAGTGGTCGGCAGATATTCCGTACTGCGTTGCCCATAGAGCGGCAGTAGCCGAAAAATACAGAGGCAGCGGAATTTCCCACTACCTTATGGACTGCATTGAAGAGCTTACACGACTTGCAGGCAGAAAAGCTGTCAGAATTGATACTCACAGGAAAAATAAACCTATGAAGGCTCTGTTAAAAGACCACGGTTACAGATACAGAGGTAACGTGGAGGTTGTCACAAGTCCAGGCTGCGATTGCGCCAGACAGGCATTTGAAAAGATACTTAAAAAATCAGGAGGAGAAAAATGAATTCAGGAGACAGTCAGAAGTTTTTCAGAAGCGCTATTATATGGACAGTAATTTCAGTCATTGCACTGGTATTGCTTTTTATTGCGCAGGGGCCTCTTTTAGGCAAAATATGCGGCTTAACTTTGGTAGGCTTCTGTTTGGCAGGCCAGTGGCTCAGATACCTGAAATCTAAAAAGTAATATGGAACTTACAAACATAAATGAAATAAGCAGTTTACTGCTGAGACACGGATTTAGATTTTCTAAAGCTATGGGTCAGAACTTCCTGACCGCACGCTGGGTTCCTCAGCAGATAGCAGAAGAGGCAGGCATTGATGAAAATACCGGCGTTCTGGAAGTTGGCCCCGGTATCGGCTGCCTTACAGCTGAGTTGTCTGATAATGCGGGAAAGGTTGTGTCGGTGGAGCTTGATAAGAGACTCAAGCCCGTACTTGCCGAAACCCTTGAGGGCAGAGACAATGTAGAGATAATTTTCGGAGATGTCTTAAAGCTGAATTTACGCCAGCTGGTTGAGGAAAAGTTTCAGGGCTTAAAACCTGCCATATGTGCAAACCTGCCCTACAACGTGACAACTCCTTTAATTACAGCCTTTATCGAAGCTGACTGCTTCGAGACAATAACTGTAATGATACAGCGTGAAGTGGCACGACGTATATGCGCACAGCCCGGTACAGGGGATTACGGTGCATTCGGTATTTTTGTAAATTATTACATGGAGCCTGAACTTTTGTTCGACGTGCCGCCGTCTTGCTTTGTGCCTCAGCCTAAAGTTACATCTTCAGTTATAAAACTTAGAAAAAGAGAAAAACCACCGGTAGAAGTTAAGGACGAGAAACTTCTTTTCAAAGTGGTAAGAGCCGCCTTTAATCAGCGACGCAAAACCCTTGTAAATGCTCTCAGTTCGGCTTTCGGCAATTTAAACAAAAACGAAATTATAAATTTGGTGGAAAATGCCGGATACGATTGCAGAATTCGTGGAGAAAACTTGAATATTGGTGGTTTTGCAAAAATTTCAGACGAAATTCATACATTAATTTCAGCAGATTTGTAAAGAAAATCTATTGATTATTTTGACAATTGTGGTAATCTAAGCAATAGCAACAAGTAATAAAACGGTTCATTATTATTTTATATTGTTTATAGAAAGGATTGCAAACAATGAGCAAAAAGTATGTTTACCTGTTTTCAGAGGGCAATGCTCAGATGCGTGAGCTTCTCGGCGGCAAGGGTGCTAACCTTGCGGAGATGACAAACATTGGTCTGCCTGTTCCCCAGGGCTTTACTATCACAACAGAGGCCTGCACCCAGTACTACGAAGACGGCCGCCAGATAAATGACGAAATCATGGACGAAATCATGAAGAACGTCGAAATTATGGAACAGATTAACGGTAAAAAGTTCGGTGATCTTAATAACCCCATGCTGGTTTCTGTTCGCTCCGGTGCTCGTGCTTCCATGCCCGGTATGATGGATACTATCCTGAACCTTGGCCTTAATGATGAGGTCGTTGCCGCTATGATAGCCGGTAACCCCGATCCCAAGTTTGAGCGTTTTGTATACGACTCCTACCGTCGTTTCATCCAGATGTTCTCTGACGTTGTTATGGAAGTCGGCAAGAAATACTTCGAGGAACTCATCGACAAGATGAAAGAGGAGAAGGGCGCAAAGTCCGACCTTGATCTTACTGCTGCCGATCTGAAAGAACTGGCTCGACAGTTCAAGGAAGAGTACAAGAAGCAGGTTGGCGAGGAATTCCCCTCCGACCCCAAAGTTCAGCTTTACGAAGCTATCAGAGCTGTTTTCCGTTCCTGGGACAACCCCAGAGCCAACGTATACCGTCGTGATAACGAGATTCCTTACTCTTGGGGTACCGCTGTAAACGTTATGCCTATGGTATTCGGCAACCTGAACGACAACTCCGGTACAGGTGTTGCATTTACCCGTAACCCTGCAACAGGTGAGAAGGTTCTCTTCGGTGAGTTCCTTGTTAACGCTCAGGGCGAGGACGTTGTTGCAGGTGTCCGTACTCCTATGCCTATCTCCCAGATGGCAGAACAGTTCCCCGACGCTTTTGCTCAGTTCCAGGAAGTCTGCAAGACTTTGGAGAACCACTATCGTGATATGCAGGATATGGAGTTCACTGTTGAAAACGGTAAGCTCTACATGCTCCAGACCCGTAACGGTAAACGTACCGCTCAGGCCGCTCTCAAAATCGCTTGCGATCTGGTTGACGAGGGCATGATTGACGAGAAGCAGGCAGTTCTGATGATTGACCCCAGAACTCTGGACACTCTGCTTCACCCCCAGTTTGACGAAAATGCTTTAAAGGCTGCTACCCCCATCGGTAAGGGCCTTGGCGCTTCTCCCGGTGCCGCTTGCGGTAAAGTTGTATTCTCTGCCGAGGATGCAAAGGAGTGGAACGAGCGCAAAGAGAAAGTCATTCTTGTTCGTCTTGAGACCAGCCCCGAGGACATCGAGGGTATGAAGGCTGCTCAGGGTATACTTACCGTCCGTGGCGGTATGACCTCTCACGCTGCTGTTGTTGCCAGAGGCATGGGTAAGTGCTGTGTTTCCGGCTGCGGCGATATTAAGATGGACGAGGCTAATAAGAAATTCACTCTCGCCGGCAAGACCTATTCCGAGGGAGATTATATCTCTATAGATGGTGCAACCGGTAAGATTTACGAGGGAATTATCCCCACTGTTGATGCTACTATCGCAGGCGAGTTCGGTCGTATCATGGGATGGGCTGATAAGTACAGAGTACTTAAGGTTCGTACTAACGCCGATACTCCCCACGATGCACGCAAGGCTCGTGAGCTTGGCGCTCAGGGTATAGGCCTTACCCGTACCGAGCATATGTTCTTCAACTCAGAGAGAATCGGTGCATTCCGTGAGATGATCGTCTCCGACACCGTTGAGGAGCGTGAAGCAGCTCTGAAGAAGCTGGAGCCTATGCAGCAGGCTGACTTCGAGGGTATCTACGAGGCTATGGAAGGTAACCCCGTTACCATTCGTTTCCTGGATCCTCCTCTCCACGAGTTTATTCCTACTGAGGAAGCCGACATCAAGGCACTTGCCGATGCTAAGGGTAAGACCGTTGAGGAAATCAAGGCTGTTTCCGCAGCTCTCCACGAGTTCAACCCCATGATGGGTCACCGTGGCTGCCGTCTGGCTGTTACATTCCCTGAAATCGCTGAGATGCAGACCCGTGCTGTTATCAAGGCTGCTCTTGCTGTTCAGGGGCGTCACCCCGAATGGAATATCGTTCCTGAAATTATGATTCCTCTGGTTGGCGAGACCAAGGAACTCAAGTACGTCAAGGACATTGTTGTTGCTGCTGCCGATAAGCTCATTGCTGAGGCAGGCTCTGACATGAAGTACCTTGTCGGTACCATGATAGAAATCCCCAGAGCTGCTCTTACCGCTGACCAGATCGCAACCGAGGCTGAGTTCTTCTCCTTCGGTACTAACGACCTGACTCAGATGACTTTCGGCTTCAGCCGTGATGATGCAGGTAAGTTCCTGGGTGCATACTACGACAAGAAGATCTACGAGAATGATCCCTTCGCCAGAGTTGACCAGACCGGCGTTGGCAAACTTGTTGAAATGGCAGTCCAGCTCGGTCGTCAGACCCGCCCCGAACTCCACCTCGGTGTTTGCGGTGAGCATGGCGGCGATCCCGGCTCCGTTGAGTTCTTCCACAAAGCTGGCCTTGACTACGTCTCCTGCAGCCCCTTCCGTGTTCCTATCGCAAGACTGGCCGCAGCTCAGGCCGCTATTAAATATCCACGTGCGTAAAAACCAGACTATTTTAGTCTAAAATGTCATAAAATTAAAGCGCAACACTTAGGTGTTGCGCTTTTTTTACATATATACCTCAACTTTAATATCATGCCAGGTGCATCTTCTAAATTGCTGAACAGGCAGGTTGTTTTGCGCTCTAAAATCCTTTGCTGTCTCATAATCAATGCTAAAAGAGAGAATTGATTCCGATGACGGGTGCATAAGATCGCATCGAGGTTTAGCGATATTTGGTTTGTCAAGATTTAGTTTCCATCGGTAATAATAATCTTCGACTTGTGTGACACATTCAACAAACTCGTCAATTAACTCATCACTAACCTTCGGGGCTGTCACATCTAAAACCTGATTTAATTTTTTCTTGATTAGAGAATAGTTTAAAGTTTTGAATTTGACTGGGGTAGAGTTTAAGCTTGCTTCAAGCTTCTCTTTTTCTTTCTGCGCCTGAGAACATAATTGTGCATACTGGTCTTTGGAGATTTCTCCGTCCGCTCTCATATTGCTGAAGTTAAGCATTCTCTTTTCTATTTTTGCTAACTGAGCAGTTGTTTCTGCGTTTTGAATCTGGGGTTTAAGATTGTTCGCTGCTGTGCAGCTCTCTAACATTTCTAAAGCACGAAGAATTGACTGTTTTTGGTTACCCCAAACACTGGAAAAAATTTTAGTAGCCATAAGGTACATTTTCCATTCGCTAATATTAATGGCATCGCAGCATTTTACATCAGAGATTCCGTTGTTCGCTAAGAAGTCTTTTTTCAAACTCCTTCTCCGTAGATTACAACCATATCCGTAAACAGGCGTTCCGTCTTTTAATACTCGCCATTTATAACGGGTGTATGTTGAACCACAGCGACAACGTAATTTTTTTACCCAGAGCAACTGCGGTACTCTTGTTCCAGCTCTTCGTTCTCCAGAAGGAGTGTTGTAGAGTTTACATCTATTTTCTCGGATAATTTTACAATAATTCCAAAGTTCTTCTGAAATGATGGGTTCGAAATCACCTTTTTTATAAATGTATGTTGACTCGTCCAGGTTTAGAATACGTTGTTTTTCAAGGTAGTTGTTTGTGACAGATTTATTATAAACAATATATCCCATATAAACTGCATTACGAAGTATTCTGCTAATTTGAGGGCAGTACCATTTAGGTTCGCCAACAGCATTTAATCTACCTAACTGTGTAAGCTCCTTACAGACTTCTTTTTGACCCTTACCTTCGGAATAGAGTTTGTATATCAGCCTTACTGTTTCTGCCTGTTCAGGATTTATAACATATGTTGAGCCGACGCGGTCATATCCTAGAATGTTGCCGTTGCCGTAGAGAACTCCGTTTTCTCGGCTTACCTTTTGACCGGCTCGTACTCGTTCGGATATCTTTCTGCTTTCTTCTTGGGCAAGAGTAGCCATTAGCGAAAGACGTAACTCACCGTCTCCGTCCATAGTCCAGATGTTGTCTTCTACGAAGTAGACTTCTACACCGTATTTCTTCAGCTCTCTTGTAATGACCAAAGTATCAACTGTGTTTCGGGCAAAGCGGCATACTTCTCTTGTAACAATTAAATCAAATTTTTGCTTTTTTGCATCTTCTATCATAGACATGAAAGAGGGGCGCTTTTTAGCCAAAGTTCCAGTAATGCCCTCGTCAATATAGCGGTCTAAAACTGTCCAGTTTGGATGGTACTTTGTCTGATCCTCATACCATTGCATCTGGTTTTCAAGAGCATCTAATTGAGCTTCATGCTGGGTCGATACTCTCCCGTAATAAACTACGTTTCGTTGACGATTTCTATCTAATGCAAGATTGCCGAAGTATAGCTGTTGTAAGCTGCTGTTCATTTGCATTACCTCCTCGTTTGACTACACATTAGCCTAAATTCCTGAATTTGTTTAGGATGCCGTTTGAGCTTATGGCATGCTTGACAGTTCAGGAAAATTTGCAGATAATGCTCTGATATAAATCTGCATCAATTAGATTTTGAAGAAACAGAATATGTATGAGCTTGAGCGCTATTGTATCTGTATTACCCATAAAACCATCTCCCACATTCAAAGTTTAGATAAAATAAAACACCATGCTTCACCAAACTCAGAATTTCGTGAAGTATGGTCTTTTAATTTGACGTAAGTTTTCTCGGCAAAACAAACAGCGGTTGGCAGCCGCTTCATAGGCTATCGGCCTCCCTCCATTCTGATGGCGGGGCGTTCTGTTCTGTGACGTACAGCTAACGCAAGTATCATTAACCCTTGTAAGTCTCATGGCCTGCAGCCTGCCGGGGCTGCGTTTCAGCAAGATGTTGTTCGCTCTCCGCCTGTGTGGGTCATGGCGCATTTGCTGTACGGCTTCACATACAAGGAAGGTATTTGTATGCCACTATTCAATTTTTAAATGTCAGGCTTCTGGCGGCCTGTAAAAACACATTGGATTTATGCGCTTTAGCTGACCGGCAGACTGGGAGGACGATATGGCTCGTCCTCCTGAATTTTATTTAAACTGCTTAATGTATGCACTGAGCATATGTAAAAATTCAAGATTACTTGGTGGCTTCTTTAATTCTCTTCCTGCAATTTCATTCAGCATATAGTGATCTGGCTTATTCCAGCAGACATTTATCAGTTTACGCAGAGAATTTTCCACAGCATTGGGGCTTACATTGAATTTTTCTGCTACTTCAGGATAAAGGATTTTAGTTATAAGGAGCAGACAATCCGGATCTTCAACTGCTTTTTCAATCATGTACTCTGCATAACGAAAACCGGATAATTTATATGAAACACCCAGACTAAGTAAAATTCCTTCCGTCGTAATTTCTTTATCAGGAATATAGACACAATACATAATATTTACCTTCCTTTCTCAGTAGTAGCTAAAAGCAGGAAGGTGGTGAACGACATTTGAGACCACCACATAAAACGAAAGATAGGAGAATGTTAGTATATATTGAGTACCTATCTTTCAATGACATTTTACAACAAATTTTAGCATCTTTGTTGTGCAAACGTTGGTGACATTTCGTTATAGAACGCACGAAAAAGCACGAAATCTGACGATTAATGTAAAAATTCATGAAATTTGACCATAAAAAATGCCTCGCAATCTATAATTAATTGCGAGGCTAAGCAACACTTGTATTAGTTTAGTTTTCATGAACATATTCTATAATTTGAAGTAGTTAAATTCAATTCGGTGTGATTGAACAGCATAAAAACAGACTTTTTTAGCACAATGGAAAATAAAATGACCAATTAGACAATGCATGGCTGAATTGTTCTCTGTCACGTTGATAAAATTCGTTGTTTTCACATCCATATTTCAAAATTAAACAGGTTGACACCAACGCTTAGGTGACAACTTATAGCGAAAATGCTATAATATAAAAAATAAAATGTAATGGCGGTGAAACAAATGAGAGTATTAATTTGCGATGATGATACTGCTATTTTAGAGCAACTAAAAAAATATGTTACAGAGTTTTTTAAGAAAATTCAAGTTAAAATACCTGAAATTGTTTTGTATAAAAGTGGCGACGAGCTTGTAAAAAATGAGACCAGAGCAGATATTGCATTCCTTGACGTGGAAATGCCGGGGATAAGCGGCATTCATGTGGGAGCAAAGCTCATGGAAAGAAATCCACACATTAAAATATTTATCGTAACCTCTTATCCGGATTATCTTGATGAGGCTATGCGATTCCGCGTCTTTAGATATTTATCTAAACCAATAGATAAAAATAGGCTCTTTAGAAATTTAAAAGAAGCTGTATATCAATATAATATGGAGACAACTGAGTATGCAATAATTACGAATGACGGAGTTTTTACACGACAGGCGGAAGAGATTGTTTGTGTAGAAACAGTTCAAAGAAAAGTTCTTATCTATACATTAGATGGAATATTTAAGAGCACTGAGAATATGGAATATTGGAGAAAGACTCTTTCTCTTCCTTGCTTTTATTCTCCACACCGTAGCTACATAGTAAATATGCGGTACATCTTTACACTTGGAAAAGATTCAGTCATTCTAAAATATAACTCTCAAGAAAAAGAGGCTTATGTCACAAAACGTAAATACAGTGAATTCAAAGATGCGTATCTACTGTATCTGGAAAGTGCGAAATGATGGAAGAAATAATCTGTTATGCAATTTTATATCTTGTAGAAGCAGTAATCGCATGGCTATATTTTGAATATTTGTTCGAACGTAAACATAATGTATATGTTACGCTGTCAATGTTTCTTGGCGGATACGTTCTATGTTTTTTGATATACGAGTTTAATATTACTTGGGCAAATACTATTTCGTTTTTCGTGATCAACTTAATTTTAGCCGCTATATGCTATTGCTGTGGAGTAAAAACTGCAATTCTTCATGCAGCTTTTTTAAGTTTTATTATGACAATTTCCGAAATTGCCATTGTGCTTTTAATTGGACTCTTTGGTTATGAATTTGATGCATATAAATATAGTTTCAATATAATGTTGCTTTTAGTAATTTTGAGTAAATTACTATATATGGCACTTGCTATGCTTAGTGCTCGGCTTTTTAAACCGCATAAAAAAAGTAATGAAGAACCAAAATTGATGATTTTATTTTGCATTCTACCTTTAATTTCAATGGTTACATCTATATTTGTTGCATATCTAGGATTAAATACAGAGCTTACAAAATCAGCTGAAATAATGATTTTAATCACATTTATTGCTTTACTTACTGTTAACTTGCTTTTCTTTTTAATATACAATTATATTCAGTACACTAACCATGAAAATACAATGTTACAAATTAGTATTAGAAAAGATGAAGCAGATACAGCTTATTATAAGGCACTTTATGAGCAGGCAGAAAATCAAAAAATATTAATACATGACATAAAAAAGCATTTGAATATGATAGGGAGTTTGGCTGAGAAAGCTAACAATACTGAGATAAAAAACTATGTAGCGGATGTAGTATGTTTATCTGAAGTTAATCAAAAAAAGAAATTTTCCGACAATCCAATTTTAAATATAATACTCCAGCAATACTCTCAGAAATGCGACGAAGTTGGCATTTCTTTTACATGTGATGTCAGAACTGATGTGCTTAAATTCATGAATGCTGTAAGTATTACAGCAGTTTTTGAAAACTTACTTTCTAATGCCTATGAAGCAGCGTTGAAATCAGCAAGAAAATACATTGAAATATCTGCGATTAAATATGATGAAGGCCAGAGTGTTGTTATTTCGGTTATAAATTCGTGTAATGAAGAACCAAAAAAGGATTTTAAAGGTAATTATAAAACAAGTAAAAAATCACCCTTAACTCACGGTTACGGAATTAAAAGCATTGTTAGAGTTGTGAATAAGTATAATGGAACCAATAGATTCTATTACGATCAAATGATGAAACAATTTCATTCAGTTATACAATTCCCGTATGATACCGACAGAATTTAATAAGGGTTATCACAAACAATTAATTTATTAAAAATCATAAGCATAAACAAGCTGTTGCAATTTTGCAGCAGCTTGTTTTTTGACTTGTAATTAAAAATCTTCGTACAATTTAAATTGAATTTGCCACATCTTTTTTTATTAAACATGGTAATTGTAAAGTTGCTACAAGCACAATCCCTACACCGATTGACGAACTGATTTGTATAGGAGATAGTAAAAGGGTGGTAAAATAAACAACAGAAAAAAATATAATTAAGACTTTTGCAGTTGTACCGAAAAAATTTTTTTCTTTTAAAGATAGTTTTCTAGCTTCAGAATCAATTGGACTAAATAGAAAAACAATCAAAGCAGATATGATAACACACGCAGTTAATACAGCAGATTGTTCAAAACTGATTACATATTTAATTACACCTAAGGAAAATGAAAGCAGCAGTGTAGAACAAACTACACAAATTCCTGGTTTCTTAAGATGAAATCCACCACTAAATTTCCGTATTACCATAAATGGAATTATAAAAATAAGTGCTTCGCTAAGCATGTTAAATAGTAGACCTAAAATAATAACAATAACAACAGGAGCTAATCCAAATATCAGACTATAAAATGCATATGAATACAAATCGTCTTCACTTGTTTTTATAACTTTTTGATTCACAAGCCACGTACTAACAGCGTTTGATAACTTGTTCAGCATTAAAAAGCTTTATAATTTTCCAAATTTTTAGGGGCTTCGGGCTGATAAACGAGGGTGCAGGAATTCGTATTTGCGCAAAGGAATAAAACCCAATAAAGTAGGGTAGATGCAGCAGTTGCTATCCACAATTTTAATGATGCGAGATTGATTGTTTTGTTCATTAGTATTTTCTCCTAAATTTTTTTATTTTTGAGCTGCTTTATTTAATTTTATTTTATATAGATAGTTATTTCAAGCTTATATGTACGAGTGACATAAAATTTGACATAATAGGCATTATATTAATAAAAAATGAAAAAAATATAGGTATAGCAGAAGTGTTAAATTATAGTTATAATAAAGTCAATTGATAATCTTTTTCGGGGCATATGTTCCTCATATCGAAGTGAAAAAATAAACGGCAGACTGTCATAGACGATCTGCCGTATTTTATGAGTTTATATAAAATTTTCTGAATTCCATTTCTTGCTTCTTCGCTCAACCAAATATTGGGTCATTGTATAAATGAGTTCAACATCTTCTTCGTCACAAAGTCGCAAACTATCTACAACATTCTGCGGGATATTATTTGAATGCATAGTTCCGACTATTAAATAGTCCGGTGTGACTTGTAGTGCGTTGCAAATGGATACTATTATTTCAAGGCTTGGTTTCTCTTTTCCATTTTCAATACTTGAAAGATAATTGTTGGAAATATGAATTTGCTCTGCCAGATCTTTTTGTGATAAATGCATTAATTTGCGCCTTTTGGCTATTCGTGCGCCTAATGTAACATAGTTAAGCTCCAATATAATCACCCAGTAAAATGCTATCAATTAGCAGACATAATTACAACAAACCGATAAAGAAATGTTCTGAGCTGGATATATTATATGTTAAAAAAATGTAAATAACTACAAGAGATACGGAATATTTCATTGCAGGTACAAAAATTGAGACGATTATTTAATTATTTTACTTTTGTACATCAATCTTAGCTCATCGTGCTTGCCCTATTGAAATTGAGAAATAAAAAGAATAAAATCAGATTAGAAAACAAGAAAAATGCTTAAAATTCAAAAAAAGCACAAATATGTATGAAATATGTCGTTTCATGCAAAAGATATTGAAATATAAAATAAAACAATTAATATGTAATTAAGCTGGAAACAGGTAAATATCTTGGCATGGTTTCAGCTGAGATATTTAAAAGATCGAAGAATGAAAGTTAATATAAAATATACTATGCAGAAAAAGAATAATAAGTTCCATTCAGGTACTGGCACTATATCTTTGTGCATTTCCCACGTTCGCATCTGCAGAAAATAAAAAAGTAGTCCATAGTATACGTTAGAATGAAATGCGTTACTAGACATAGTAGTTTACTTCAGAAGCAGTATAGGAACGAATTATTAAACATAAGTTATTCCATAATTAATTTAAATCCTCAAAAATGAATATCTAAGCACAGGGCCCTGCTAAGATATTCAAAATATAACAAAAATAAAAAGAAAGGAACAATTAGCATGAAAAAAAGAATTATAAGCCTTGTCATTGTTTTGGCACTTGCACTGTGTGCTTTTCCTCTTTCGGCATTTGCAGACAATGCAAATGAGTCTCCTGATGCAGAAGTTATGTATGAGCCTTGGGATGAAACAGATAAGGACGGTACAGATATTGTTATGAGGCAGCATACAGACGTCATAATTAGAGAGAGACCTACAGTTCATTCAAAAAAGCTTGATACTCTTTATGTTGGAGATGTTGTACACATAATTGACTGGAAAATATCCAGAAATACAGTTGATGGATATTATTGGGCTCGTATCAGACATTACAACGCTGATACGCAGAAAACTATATACGGTTATTCAGCAAACAGCTTGTTAAGCTAATTAATTGACAGCTTTATATTAGCAAATTAAGCAAATTATACAGCATAGTTAAGGTTTATCCTTAACTATGCTATATATTTTATCGAAGAGGTGCTTACATGAAAAAATTATTATCATTATTTTTAGCATCTGTTTTAATACTTTTCTCAGGATGTGGTTCAACATCTAAAAATGAACCGAAGACTGAAGCTGAGAAGAACGTGCAAGCTCTTCAGGAAGCCAGCGAATCCACAAAACCAGTTGAAACTGAGCTTGGATTTGCACCGGAAGAAGTAGAAAAACCTTCATGGCTGAAAGATATATGGGCATGGGATACATACAATGATACCATTTGGCTTGGTGCGATCAGTGAAGATGAAGGTTTCATAATAGCCAGCTACGACACTGTTGCAGACAGCTGGGAGAGCATTCCAATAGACCTTACAGATGTACACAACCCGATTCCGTTCAGTATGTCGGTTGCGGATAATTCCATTTGGATTTTACTTTCTGAAAGTTACAGCGACAGCGATATAAAAGAAGGGCTGCAATTAGATTTGGGATATTATCTTTGCTGCATCAATCTTAAAGATAACAGTCAGCTATGCACAAAAATTTCTATTGACGGAGCTGTAAGCTCTGAGGGCAGCGGAGAAACCTTCAGTTCAATAATGGCTCTTGATGATGGCAGAGCTTTACTTGCGACTTATGAAACAACTTATTTGATAGACCCCGAAGCAAATATATTAGAAATACCGGAACTGCCTGTTTTAGGGGAAATAATTCATTTCAGAGTCAACAATACCTTATATATGCTGATTGATAGTGGATTTGCTCAATTTGATAAAAATACTCTTGAATTCGGGTCTGCGCTTCCTATGGAAAATATATGGCGTTACAGCAGTAATTCAGGCAATTATTTTGTAACAGAAAATCAGATCCTGTATAAGTATGATATTTCGTCAGGAGCAAAAGAAGAATTATTTAACTGGATGGATGTTTCTCTGAGCTACAATAACATGGGTGGCAGCACACTTTTTGAAAATTCAGCGGGAGAACTTTATTATCCAATCAGTTCGGGAATTGTAAAAGTAGTACAGAAACAAATACCGATAAAGCAGGAGCTTACATTACTGTTTTTCAATGACTCCACCAGTGAAAAATATCAATATTCCGGCTTTACATATCCCGACGTTCTGTTAGATGCGGCTATTCGCTTTAATAATACTGACCCTGAATATAAAATAAGACTTGAACCAATGGTGTTTGGAAGCAGCACTGAACGGGACAAGCTGTTAATTGAAATTGCCACAAGTGATAATATCGACCTCATTGATACAAGTATGCTGCCGGATAATTCAATGGATTCAGGACTGCTTGTTGATATGATGCCGTATATAACTAATGACGATAAAATCAGCAAAGATGATTTTATTGAACCTCTCTTGAATTCCATGATGAAAAACGGAGGTTTATATGAATACACTGACAGATTTACGATCTTGACTTTGCTCACACATAAAAATATATTTACCGGACATGAAAATTGGACGGTTGATAATATAGGGCAAATTATGAACGATAATCAGCTTGACTGCCTTAGCCGAGAGAGATTGGTTGAGAGCTTCATTCTCGCATCCACAGCTGAGTTCATTGACTGGAATACCTCGAGCTGCTCTTTTGAAAGCAATACATTTATAAAGTGGCTTGAATTTTTAAACAGTCAGCCGGAAGTAATAAACAAATATGATAATCCAATAGTATTTCAGATCAGCAATGATCTGGCGGGAGATGCAGGATTATGGGCAAGAGAAATGCTTAACGGAGAGTACTCAGTAGCTGGATTTCCAAATACCGAGGAAACCGGAAGCTATTTTGTTAAACTCAGCGGCATGAATAATCCCGAAATGCCAACTCTTGGAGAGAATACCCGTTTAGGTATTATGGCTTCCTGTAAATATCCGCAGGGCGCATGGCGATTTATACGTACACTTATGCTCGGAGACAGCGACACCAATATCGCAGGCGGAATTCCCGTGCTAAAAGACAAATTTGAAAAAGTGTTGGAAAAATCAACAGATAATGAGTCATTTACAAGTGAGGATGCAGCCAGCGTTAAAGAACAGGTTTATAATACAAGTAAGTTAGTAAGCACAGACGAAGCTCTGTTGGATATTATACGCTCTGAAATGAATGAATATTTCGGCGGTAAAGGAACAGCTCAGCAGTGTGCTGCACAAATTCAAAACAGAGTTAATATTTATTTGGCAGAACATAGTTAATCTATAAATAGTAGAATGTAGACCAATAAATGAGCGACGGTGAAATTCACCGTGTGACCGACTCAAAAATTGTGTAAACCTGCGTTAAGGTACTTCTATTTTACACGACAATGGATATATTTATTGTGCTTTAGCGACAAAAATCTTTAGATACAAGAAATCCTCCTTTTGCTATATTTAATGTAGGTTTGCCGACCACATCAAAAAGCAAAAGGAGGATTTGTCATGAATGACATAGGTAGTTCATCACATTCTAAGTGGAGATGCCAGTACCATATAGTTTTGCCCCAAAATATATGAGACAGGCAATCTACGGAAAAAAGCAGATATAGGTCAAATACTGAGAAAACTTTGTTAGCAAAAAGGCGTAAAAATAATAGACGCTGATGCGCGCCCAGAGCATATACATATGCTGGTAAGCGTACCGCCAAATTTGAGTGTAGCTCAGTTCATGGGATATTTGAAAGGTAAAATTACGCTGATGATATTTGGCCGACACGCAAATCTGAAATACAAGCATGGGAGCAGGTATTTATGGTGCAGAAGCAGAATATATAAGAAGTCCGTTGCAAGAAGATATTGGCATTGATTGAATTTCGCTGAAAGAGTATATGGCCCCGTTTACGGGTAGCAAAAAAATAGGCATAAAAAAGGCAAAAGGCCGCTTTAGCGGAGGCCTGTAAAAATGATGAGATTGGCAAACTGTTCAGATCCTCTTATGGGTCTTGCCGTCATTATGTTCTTCTAAGGATAGCGTATAACACCAGTTGAACTGGTGGTTATGATTTAGGAATAGGGTAATTTTAGAATTTTAAAAATAGTTATATAAATCAGTGTCATATTATGAGAAAGACGATAACTTTCTATAGCCCTATTGCTTCTAAATATAATTTTAAAGCATGTTTACATTTTTAATAGATTTGCCTCCTTTATATGCAGATGGACAAACAAAGAAGCGTTATTTTAAGTTTAAGCATAAACTTATAAATACGAAAGGAGGTTCAAAAGTGTATGACATAGTTATACACAGATAAATATAGCAAATGTTTTTACTTAAAGTAATCAGCGTTCTTTGGTCCACACTTAATAACTACAAGGAGGAACCATTGTAATGTTAACTTTCGCACTCAATAATGTACAGTATGAGGCCAATGCCCTTGGTGCATGGCTTGGCACGAGAAATCGCGGTGTTTTTTCCGCAGGTAATAATCTTTCAGTAACGGCTTCAGGAGAACTTAAAATTTCTGTTTCTTCTGGCATTGCTTGGCTGAAGAAGGGCAAGGATGACGGCGTAATATGTGTACTTGAAAATGCACAGGCACTCACTCTTCCTGCAGCTGATGCGCAGAACCCTCGTATCGATGTTGTTTGCATACAGCTCAATAAATCCACTAACACCACAACCACAATAATTAAAACCGGTAAAGCTTCTGGAAACCCTGTTTTTGTATCTCCTGTACGCGATGACAACATAGACGAGATTTATCTTGCAAGCATCCTCGTTCCCGCCGGTGCAACTACATTAGCAGCAGCAAATATCACAGATCTTAGACTTAATAAAATGTATTGCGGTCTGGTACGTGACGGTGTCACTATGATATCTGTGAATGAACTTGAAAGTCAGCTTAAAGAGCTTATCGCCAGCATCCGATCAGATTTGTCTAAGCAGGAATTTCCCACTGATATACTTGACAGAATTTATCCCGTCGGCTCTATATACCTGTCTGTATCTGCAGCCTCTCCGGCAGTACTGTTTGGCGGTACCTGGGCGCGTATAGAAGACCGTTTTCTTCTTGGCGCTGGTAGCAATTATACAGCAGGTAGCACTGGCGGTTCAGCCACACATTACCACTCAACTTCCGGACATGCTCTTACAGTGGATGAAATTCCCTCCCATACCCACAGCTTCACATATTCTAACTGGAATATGCGTGATACCGACAATGTTGGCTACGGACAGTATTCCAACGTACTTGGTGACGATGCGTCCAGAAGCTGCGGCAGCACCGGCGGTGGCGCAGCGCACAGCCACGGAAACACCGGCAATGCAACCAACTTACCTCCATACCTGACCGTATATATGTGGCACCGTACCGCATGATGTACGAAATCAGAATATGACTATGGAGGATAACAGCATGAAATATCCAGATGATATTTACGAAGCTTCTGTGGCAGAACGAGCTTCGGCAAAAGCAAACATTTCAAGCATCATGACACACCCTTGCAGGTACAAAGCTTCTGATGTGCTGTGGGAGATTAAAGACAGGCGCACACTCACTGAAAAGCACTTTCATATGGCCGACGGCACAGAGATTGCCGTGGCATATGAGCAGCCTGTGCATTATATGACCAAAAGCGGAAAGCTTGAGGATATAGACAACCGCCTCTGCCTGTGCAATCAGGATGGCACTCCCGATGCCGGTGTCGCAGCGAAAACTTCAGCCGCAGATAAGCGCATATATAAAAATGCAGCTGGACTTGCCGATGTGCGTTTTGCCGTATCAAGCGGCGCAGAAAGACTTGCCAGCATAAGCTATGATGGATACACAGTTTCTCTTACTCCCCAGGCCGATTTTAATGGCGGGCTTCTGAAGTCCACTCCGGCATCTTCTGATATTGTAAAACGCCGCATGGAAACTGTTGGTCAGCTCAGACAGCTTGAATCTGCCGTATCCAAAGACAGTTTTGAATCCAGAGTAATGCCGCAAAATCTGACCAGTGCCGTTAAGTACGAGAACATATTTGATGGCGCCAGCCTTGAATATGTGGTTGCAGAGAGTTCCATTAAAGAAAATATTATAGTAAACTCTCCGATGGCGGCATATGAATACAGCTTTGTTGTTGAGGCAGACAATCTTGTTCCGGTAATGATGGACAACGGAGGCATCGAATTAAAGGACGAGAATAATCGAACAATATTTGTTATTCCGTCTGGTTGCATGTTTGATGCTGACGGAGACAGCAGCACTGATGTCACCTATAAACTTGAGCCTCTTGAAAATGGCAAGCATTTGCTTAGAGTGATTGCTGATGCCGAATGGATAAATGCAGCTGGGCGCAAGTTCCCGGTTACTATTGATCCCCCTGTTTTTATCCAGGGCTTTTATAACATTGAGACTGGCACTCTTAATGAGCGTTATCCCAATGGACATAGCGGTCAGAAAGCAACTGAGGAGCTTGGCTACTATTCTGGTACCGGCAAAAACTGCCGCATACTGGTTCGTGTAAACAACCTTCCTACCTTACCCGATAACAGCTATGTAGTTTACAGCGGCATTAACTTTTACGAAGTAGCATATTCAGACATTGCTATGAGCTCTCTGCGCATTCAGGCTCAGCCGCTCAACTACAATAGTCCTACTGAGGGCTACTGGTGTCTTTATCACACATGGAATGATTGCCCATCCCTTGGCAGCGTTATCGACTGGGCCGATGTTTATAACAGAAGACAGTTTTACAGCTGGAATGTAACTCGTGAAGCAATAAAGTGGTACAACGACCCCAGCCAGAACTATGGTATATGTCTGAAAGCCTGCAAAGAGGGTTCAATGAACTCTTCAAGTTGCGCAAATGTTGGCTTTGCAAGCAGCAATACTACAAACGCCGGAGCGAGACCTTATTTTGTAGTGCAGTATCGTAACTGCGCAGGTCTTGAGGGCTATTATAGTTACCAGAACCACTCCATTAAGCGTGCTGGTACTGGCTATATAGGTGATTACAGTGGTCAGCTGACTGTTGTTAAAAATGATTTTTCTTCTGCCAGCACTGTAAACGCTGCCGGAATAAGCCATGTATACAACTCAATGTACTCTGCAAATGAGTATTCATCTTATATAACAGGAGCCTCCGGCAAATACAGCGGTATGAAGTTAGGACGAGGCTGGATGCTTGATATTCAGCAGATAATCACTGAACATGACAATGGCTACCTGCTGTATGCTGACGGTGACGGAACCGTACACTATTTCTCTTTGGACGGCTCTGTGTACAAAGACGAAGATGGCCTGAACCTTACCATCACCAAGAGTGGCAATAATTATACCCTTAAAGATAAAAAGGATAACATTAGCTACTTTAGTAACGGTATGCTTAGCTACCAGCAGGATGCAAATGGAAATAAAGTAAGCTATTCCATCAATTCTTCCGGCCAGATTGTTTCCGTTACACGCCAGAATAGCGGTGAAAGTCAGGAAACTATTGCCACCCTCAATTACTCAGATGGCTATCTAACCTCTATTCTCGACGCTGCCGGCAACACAACGACCTATGGCTACGACTCATCCGGTCGTCTTACCGGTATTACCCACCCCGACGGCACAACTGTCACCTATGCCTACAATTCCAATTCCAAACTTATAAAGGCAGCAGATAACGAATCCGGTTATTCAATGAACTACGAGTATAACTCCATAACCGGAAAAGTATCTAAGTTTTATGAGTGCGGCACTGATAGCACCGGTCAGGTAGTTGGTGCTTCTGTGTTGGTAGACGGCACATATAACGGAATACAGTCTTATCGCCATTGTGGTGCAAACCGAGTGCTTGGAGACGGTGACGATATAGTAAGCCACCACGTGCTCGACTATTTTGGCCGCACTACCAGCAGCTACACCACCAATGCAGACATGACCAAAATTTACGGTGCCAGCAGCAGCGCCTACATCACAAACTCCGGCACAAGTGCAACCAATAACCGTGTGCTTGCTTCCAGTACAGTAGGTGTGCAGTCTATCAACCTGCTGAGTGATATAGGAATAGAAAATCAGGGTTCCATTGGTGCTGCAACTGCACCTTGGTTCTTTAATGGTGGCGGCAGCGCAGCTATTGCTTCTGAAAAGGTTCATACCGGTCTCAAAGCACTCAAGGTGACAAGAGTTGATACGGATGCCGAGTCTGTTATCGGTCAGACTGTAACCGGCCTTGTTGCAAATGGATGGTATGTTCTGTCAGCCTATGTGAACACCTCAAATGTTACTGCCTTTGGTAATGACGGCAAGGTGTATATCCGCAGCCGTGAATCTACATCCGCTGACGGTGTCAGCCTCAACTGGAATAGTGATGGTATAAACAAAGGTTGGGAGCGCATATACGCTGTGGCTCAGGCAAACGCTTCAGGCTCAATCACCCTTGAACTTGTGGCCAGCGGCATCACCGGCACAGTGTACCTTGATGACTTTCAGCTTGAAGAGAGCGTTTTCGGCGCTGACGGTACACCCGGACCTGTAAGCCTTCTTGATGACGGTGCAATGACAAAGCAGAATGTATGGAGAGCATGGTTAAGCCAGTACATGAGCTACACTACCGATCCTAAGTTCGGCAAAGTGGCCAGATTGCAGGGCGATGCCTTTGAGTGTATCGATGTATATCAGGATCTTCAACTGAATTTGCCAGGTACTCAGACCTATCTTATATCCGGCTGGGCAAAAGCCTCTTCCGTGCCTATTGGCGGTAGTGAGGATGTCCATGAATACGATGTCTGGGTCCAGATTTACTATGACGGAGAGACTGAGCCCGAGACGCAAACTGCCCCCTTTAATGTAGACAATGAAAACTGGCAGTATGTTTCCATGCCCATAGTCCCCAAATGTCCGGAAAAAACCGTCAAATGGATAAGGGTATTCTTTACCTTTGGCCGCAACCCCAACGTTGCGTTATACACCAACATTGCATTCTCCCGCCAGGATGCACAGAGCTACAAGTATAACTCCGATGGAGAACTTGTCTCCGTTACATCCAGCGAAAATGAAGAGCAGAGCTTCACATATAGCGGCGCTGACATTATCTCTCAGGTCACACGTGGCAATGGCAAGTATACCTACGAGTACGACAATAAGCACAACATGACCAAAGCTACAAACGATGGTGTAAGTATGTCTGCCAGCTACTCTACCTGCGGCAATACTTCCGGCACAACTCTGTCTGCTGCGGGTCTTAAAGACAAAATTATCACCTCTGCAAGCTACACTTTCAACGGTAACCTGCTCTCTACCCAGACAGATGCTCGCGGAAATGTTCTAAGATACGAGTACAGCACTCCTATCAATAAGCAGACCGCCCAGCCCAGCGCAGTAACCGATGCTCTCGGCATTGTCCGCCACACTGTGTATAACAATCAGAACGGTAGAGTTGAAACTACCGGAATAGACAATACTGTCCAGCTGAACTATGGATACAGCAAAGGCCAGATGGACACCTTGAAGCGCACCGGTGAAGGTAAAACTCAGACCTACACTATGGTTTATGACTCTCACGGCAGAATAATCGAAAATAATGTAGGTAACCGAAAGCTTGTCAGCTACACCTATGGTGAGAAAAACGGTCCTATGCAGAGTATGACTTACGGCAACGGAGACAGCGTGAATTACGAGTATGATGCGCTTGAAAGAAAGACCGCTTTGCGTTACAATGGAACCAAGAACCTGGCTGCAAGATATGCTTACACTACAGACGGCTCTCTTGGCAGAGTACAGGATAACATCTCCGGAAGACATTGCAGCTTTAACTATGACGCTCTCGGCAGACTTATTACCTTCGTTGAGCGTAAGAACGGCAAAGGCATACAGCGTATGCATGCAACTTACGACAACGGCGGTAGACTTGCTTCAACCGAGTATGCTGTCAGCCCCGGTTTAAGCGGTGTATTCGGCCCTGCTCGCACCTATGGATACAGCTATAAGGACGAGGACGGCAGTCTCACCTCCATGACTCTTCCCGGAAGCGCCAGCTTTGCCTACACTTATGATGCACTGAAACGCCTCACTAAGCGGGAGCTTACCCTTAACGGCACCGAGGTTATGAAGCGTGAACTCTCCTATCTTCCCGGTGATTCCGCTGATAAGACTACTCTTATGGTTTCAGAGCTGGATAATAGCCGCAACGGTCAAATATTCAGTCGCTTTGCCTATAAGTACGATGCAGCCGGAAATATAATTTCCATCGTTGAGTCCCGTATTCGTAAGGAACGGCGAGGCGAGGAGATAGTTGGTGAATATCTCAACAGCGATAGAAATTACGAGTATGACTCTCAGGGTCAGCTTGTACGAGAGCATTGTTACAGCCGTGATCCCCTTACAGATGATCGTGAAGCTTATAGCCTTTGCTATAACTTTGATGCAAACGGAAATCTCCTTTCATGGGGTGACGCAAACAAGCCTTTCGTACTGAGCTATGAAGATGCTGACTGGCATGATTTGCTTACAGCCTTCAACGGTAAAGCTATCACCTATGACACCATAGGCAATCCTCTGCGCTGGTATGACGGCACAGATTTCAAATGGGTAAACGGCAAACAGCTTGCAAGCGCAGTTAACGCAGGAAAGGGTCTTGATGCCTCTTATACCTACAATGTTGACGGCCTTCGTATGAGCAAGACAGTAAACGGAGTAGAGCATAAGTACATCTGGCAGGGCGACAGACTGCTGTCCGAGAGCTATGGTGATACTGAGCTTGAGTTCTTCTACGACGAGAGCGGCAAGCCGTACTCTATGTCCTATAAAGCAGATGCTAATGCTGACCGGATTATGTATTACTATGTTACTAACCTTCATGGTGACATTATGAGCATGGTGGATGCCGAGGGCTTCTCCGTGGCTGAGTATTACTACAACGCATGGGGACTGCCCATGGGAACGCTTGGCGCACTGGCAGAGATAAACCCCCTCCGCTACCGTGGCTACTACTTCGACACCGAAATCGGCCTATACTACCTTAAAGGCAGATACTATGATCCCTTCGTGTGTAGGTTCATAAACGCCGATAACTACCAGAGCACCGGTCAGGATATTCTTGGAACAAACATGTTTGCCTACTGCAACAATAATCCAATGATGTATGTTGACAGTAACGGTGATTTTGCCCTTTCAGCAGTTATCGTTGGTAGCTTAGTCGGCGGCATTGTCGGAGGTTTAGTTGGTGCTGCATATGGTGCAATAAATGCCTATGCGGCCGGTGAAGATATTCGAACGGGCGCTATAATTGGAGGGGCTGCTGGATTCTTTGTTGGACTTGTAGGTGGAGTTGCTGGTGCATACAAGACAGCAGCAAAGGTTTTAGGAGCCGCAGTAAATGCTGTTATTGGGATGGGAGCTGATTATATTTCTCAAAGAGAACAATTCAAAATAAAAGTCAAAAATGGCACTGCCAGTGGGGACTTTAAAGTTGATGGTGTTTCTTTAATTATAGCAGGTTTTCACGCAGCTGTTGGAACGTTTTTGAGTTATGGGCTAACATCAGCAGACACGGTATTCGAAGCAGCTGCAACTGATTTAACAGGAGGATTTTTTGCCACGCTTGCAACTGCTACTTCAGAAATGACCATTAGAGGCTTGTATGGTGGTGTTCACCCAAAGACTAAAAGTGCCGCCAAATCTAAGAAGGCCCCACCTTACAGCAGCAGATGGGAGCGGGAGAAAATCATGATGTGGTAATTTGAATTTAAATAGAACAGTGTTGTAGCCAGCCTGTAAATCGGGCAGTAAAGGAGGTCTTCCATGAAAAAAACAATTCTTCCATCAAAAGGCTTATTTTTGTTTAGCATAGTTGCATTTCTTTTTCCCGCATGCTTATTATGGGGATGTATAGAAGAGCGTTTCTTTTATCCTGTGTTATTAGAAATTTTTCTTGATGCAATCAGGACTCCCAGCGTATTCTATATAGTTATGGCTGTTTTAACAATAGTAATGTGTATTGTCATTGTTATAGGGAGTGCCGTTTATACTTATGGTTTATTAGAACTCTTCTTTTTTGCTGGCAGACCTATTAAATTCTCCGAAGATATGATCAGCATAGGCTACATAAAGAAAAAACACTATTACAAAAAGAATATTACCGGAATAGGAATTGCCCCGTGGATAGAGGGAAGCAAGGGACTGGGAATATATATTGCTTTCGGTGATTACAATGAAAGCGATTTCAGCAAATTCGGGATTATGACTGTTTGGGAGCTGGTAGAGTTCCGCAAGGTATTACCGAAAGTTGTAGAGTTTCTTCATAGAGTAGGCCCAAAATATTTGAAGACTGACGACACTTCAAATATACAGAGATGCGACGGCCTGCTGTGGATGACATACACGGAGGAAAACATGCGATTCCTGCAAAACTGGCTCGGCAGTAAATTTGATGAAGTTACACAGCAGTGATTCTAAAGCCTTGATAACAGTAGCAACGGTCAAATATTCAGTCGCTTTGCCTATAAGTACGATGCAGCCGGAAATATAATTTCCATCGTTGAGTCCCGTATTCGTAAGGAACGGCGAGGCGAGGAGATAGTTGGTGAATATCTCAACAGCGATAGAAATTACGAGTATGACTCTCAGGGTCAGCTTGTACGAGAGCATTGTTACAGCCGTGATCCCCTTACAGATGATCGTGAAGCTTATAGCCTTTGCTATAACTTTGATGCAAACGGAAATCTCCTTTCATGGGGTGACGCAAACAAGCCTTTCGTACTGAGCTATGAAGATGCTGACTGGCATGATTTGCTTACAGCCTTCAACGGTAAAGCTATCACCTATGACACCATAGGCAATCCTCTGCGCTGGTATGACGGCACAGATTTCAAATGGGTAAACGGCAAACAGCTTGCAAGCGCAGTTAACGCAGGAAAGGGTCTTGATGCCTCTTATACCTACAATGTTGACGGCCTTCGTATGAGCAAGACAGTAAACGGAGTAGAGCATAAGTACATCTGGCAGGGCGACAGACTGCTGTCCGAGAGCTATGGTGATACTGAGCTTGAGTTCTTCTACGACGAGAGCGGCAAGCCGTACTCTATGTCCTATAAAGCAGATGCTAATGCTGACCGGATTATGTATTACTATGTTACTAACCTTCATGGTGACATTATGAGCATGGTGGATGCCGAGGGCTTCTCCGTGGCTGAGTATTACTACAACGCATGGGGACTGCCCATGGGAACGCTTGGCGCACTGGCAGAGATAAACCCCCTCCGCTACCGTGGCTACTACTTCGACACTGAAACCGACCTATATTATCTCAAGAGCCGCTACTATGATCCCTTCGTGTGCAGATTTATAAATGCCGATAACTACCAGAGTACCGGTCAGGATATAATTGGCTGCAATATGTTCGCATATTGTGGTAATGACCCTATTTCAAGAAAAGATGATGCGGGTGACTTTTGGGGCATTGTAGTTGGTGCTGCTGTAGGAGGCTTAGTTGGTGCTGTATTTGGAGCAATAAATGCGAGTGCTGCAGGAGAAGATGTGGGTACTGGGGCATTGTATGGTGCACTTGCTGGGGTTGTAACCAGCTTAGTCGGTGCTGGTGCTGCAGCATTAGCATCGGTAGTAGGAACTTGGGGTTTGTCCGCCTCAATGACCTCCATAGTTTGCAATTCTATAAAAGGGGCTGGAATGTGTGTAAATGCAGCATTTGGAGCCAGATTTGATTACCTATCTCAGAAACAGCAGTTTAATATAAAGGTAAAAAATGGTTTAGCAAGCGGAGATTTTGAACCTGATTATACCTCAATGTTGATATCTGCTGCGTCTGTTTTCGGAAGCACATTCTTATCTTATGGTCTTCCAAGTACAAATGTTTTCCTTGATGATTCACTGATAGACATAATTGGAGGTGGATATATCAATATGTCAGCTGGTGTTTTAGAAATGAGCGCTAGATGGATTTCTAGTAATCCCCCAAAAATAAAAACAGATAGCGTTAAAACAAGAAAAGCACTCCCGTATAATCGGCGATGGAATAACGAGAGAATTCTAATGTGGTAACTTGAACTTATTCTATAGTGCATACTATCAAATATAAAGCAGTGAACAAAGGAGTTTTGATATGAAAAAAACATTTATCCCCTCAGTATCTTTAAGCTTATTCGGTATATTATGCGGACTGTTTGTTCCAGTACTTTTTGTTGGAATTTATGCAAATGCCGTGGATTTACTTTCCCAAATAAGCAGCTTTTTTAAAGGTATAAGTTTTTTCAATATTTTTATGATTTTTACTTCAATACTATTAATTATTGTCTGTGGTGTAGCAATTACATTATTTCTATATAGTTTTGTGGAGTTTTGCCTTTTTGCGGGCAGACCTCTTAAATTCTCGGGTGACATGATATGTCAGGGATATTTAAAAAGAAAGAAATATTATAAAAAAGACATTACCGGTATCGGAATTGCTCCCCGTATGTGGGGCAGCCTGTATAACAGCGATGCAGCTAAGGCAATGAAGATACAAGAAAGCAAAGCTCAGGGGATATATATTGCCTTTGGAAATTACAGGAGCTCAGACCCGGGAGAGTATGGGATAATGAATGTTTGGGAAGCCATTGAATTTTCCAGATTCTGCTCGGGCGGAGTGAACTTAAACAATAAAGTTCATACAAAAATAGGACTGCCAGACTGCTCAAAAATCCAGCCTTTCGACGGCCTTTTATGGTTGCAATATACAGAGGAGAATATGCGATTTATGAAAGAGTGGTTGGGTGGCAGATTTGAAGAAGTTACACGGCTGTGATTTTTCAGCCAGAAGGTAAAAATAGTTTTAAGTATTGCGCTTCTTTACTATAAGCCTGTAACATTAACAAAATCGAAGAAATTGCTCAGGCATATTAATCTCTGCAACTCTAATATTTGATTTTACTATATGGGTAATACATAACACTTAAATTCAAGGTTCAAAAAGAAAAATACTATTTAATCCCAAGCGCAAATAGCCCGTATCAGCCTAAACTGATACGGGCTATCTTTAAAAATCATCATAACTCATAAAATAGAATAAATGTTTTCCTTGCCTATACCGTCCAGCTTACTGCGGCTATTGGGTGCAGTCTTCTTTCTGAAGAAATTGATGCGCTTATAAAAATAGCAGATGCTGCAAAGTTCAATATATAGTTTTTATAGGCATATCATGTGGCCCATTTACCTGTGAGATAATTATTAGGGCGGACAGACATGTGATCAATGTATTCTATACGGACGATATAAAGGAGAAAAACATGAAAGAAATTTGGAACGGCATTCAGATAGCGTGTGCCGCAATCGGCGGCTGGCTGGCTTATTATCTCGGCGGCTTTGACGGTATGCTATACGCACTCATAGCTTTTGTTGTTGTAGATTACATTACCGGCGTGATGTGTGCTATTGCAGATAAAAAGCTTTCCAGTACAGTCGGATTTAAAGGTATATTCAAAAAAATACTGATTTTTATTCTTGTTGGTGTAGCAAATATTTTGGATGTACATGTTATAGGTAATGGCAGTGCATTAAGAACAGTGGTAATATTGTTCTACATATCAAATGAGGGCGTTTCTTTATTGGAGAACGCATCACATTTAGGGCTGCCGATTCCCGAAAATCTCAAGCTTGTACTGGCTCAGCTGCACGATAAGGAGCGTGAAGGCATTGAACCTGCGAAAACTGATATTCACTGAAAATGCCTGCTACAAAGCCGGAAGGACGATAGATGTTAAAGGCATCATGGTACATAGCACAGGGGCTAATAACCCATGGCTTAAACGCTATGTAGGCCCTGATGACGGAGTTCTCGGTCATAATCCTTATGATAACCACTGGAACCAGTACTACCCCGACGGCAGAGCTGTATGCCCTCATGCTTTTATAGGCAAGACTGCGGACGGAAGTATTGCCACTTATCAGGTTTTACCGTGGACGCATAGAGCTTGGCACTGCGGAGGAAGAGCAAACGACACCCATATATCCTTTGAAATCTGCGAGGACAGTCTGACAGATTTAGATTATTTCACTGCTGTTTACAAAGAAGCTGTGGAGCTTTGCGCGTATCTTTGCAATCTTTACGGCCTTACTGAACAGAATATAATCTGCCATTCCGAGGGTGCCAGCATGGGTGTTGCATCAAACCATGCTGATGTTATGCACTGGTTTCCCAGATTCGGTAAGAGCATGAATACCTTTAGAGCTGATGTCAAAGTTCAGCTTGCCAGTGATAATAAGGGTGGCGATGATTTGCCACCTGAAGAGCCACATGAAAACACAACACAGGCAATCAAGCCGGGTGACCTTGTAAGAATTACCGGAGATCACTATTACAACGGAAGCACAATTCCACAGTGGGTGCGCAGACTTAACTGGTATGTACTGGAAACAAACGGAGACAGAGCCGTTATCAATGAGGATGAAGGTCGTATATACAGGATTGAATCTCCTATACATGTTGCAGATATTCAGCCAGTGTTATCAGAGCCTTCAAAGACTCAGATTGTACATACAGTAGCCAGTGGTGATACCCTTTGGAATATAGCCCAGCATTATCTGGGTGACGGTAAAAGGTACCCTGAAATAAAAAAACTTAACAACCTCAGCTCAGATGTTATACATACAGGCTCTCAGCTGAATATACCTAATTAAAAAACGGGTCTGTCGCAGAATGCAAATTCTGCGGCAGGCCTTTTTCGTTCTCCGGCCAT
>SAMEA104404097__coassemble_93_pt1 | contig 98997 bp, 90 predicted proteins | sample SAMEA104404097__metabat2_high_PE_037 | metagenome-assembled genome bin SAMEA104404097 (sample SAMEA104404097) | Balaenoptera acutorostrata | reverse complement strand
CGTCTGAGGGTAAACCGCCTGGGTCGCCCTTAGGGCCCTGCGGACCGGCGGGGCCTATTGCACCGTCTGCCCCCGGTATTCCCTGTTCTCCCTTTGGACCCGGCGCACCGTCTTTACCGGGTTTTCCGTCTGCGCCGTTAAACTCGCCTGCATCAGCTCTACGCTTCACGCTCTCCGCAGCTTCAACGGCACGGTTAACCGCCTTTTCTATATCGTCAGTCCAGTTCATAGTGCGAGGTTTAGGCGGTGCACCCATTTTCATTGCACCCTGCTGCACAACTCCTAAAGTCACATACACAGTGGGTATTACCAAGTGTTTATCCACACTTTCTCCGCAAACGCCAACCTCAACCACAGTATTTGCCTTCGCAATAGTCTCAGGTGGTATCATAACCGAATCATTTTCCAACATCAGCGACGTTATTTCGTTCTGATTATTTTTAAAGCAGGCTGTTTTTATAAGCCCGTCCCATTCCTGAGAAAACTCAAACTGGATTTTCACCCCCACCGAGCCTGATGTCAGAGTTTCCCACTCTTCCACAACTGCGTTTTTACATTCTACCGCAACTTTAAACACTTACTTTATTCCTCCTTAATTCTCTTTTAGAATATGGCACAAGTCTCCTTTCGGTGTGGGGAATAATAGATAAGCAAATCTGTTTTTGCAAGCTTTATTTTGTTACTGCACTTTGTTCAAAACCTATGTAACCAAGGTATCAAATTCCGTAGTTTTCAACATAGACTGTCTGATATTCTCTTCTTATTCAACATTTTCGCTGTTAAAAGCGGCTTTGAAGCTCTGATTTTCCTAATACAAGTGCAAAATTTTACAGCTCCAATGTTTCTTTAAACATTTTCCGTTACTGTATTAAAAAAGAGAGATGTTTTAAACCTCTCTCTTTTTTATGTTCAAATATTATATCCTGACAGGAATTTTTTCGTTCTCTCTTCTTTGGGGTTACGCATAATTTCCTCAGGTGTGCCCTGTTCCACTATGTTTCCGCCCTCGATAAACAGCACTCTGTCGGACACAGCCTCTGCAAAGCTCATTTCGTGGGTTACAATCAGCATAGTCATTTTCTGGTCTGCAAGCTGTTTAATTACTTTCAAAACCTCGTCTGTAAGCTCAGGATCAAGAGCAGATGTAGGCTCATCGAAAAACAGAACTTCAGGCTTCAACGCCAGTGCTCTTGCTATCGCCACTCTCTGCTGCTGACCGCCGGAGAGCTGGTGGGGATAGTAGTCCAGCTTATCGCTCAAACCTACTCTGCCCAAAAGCTCCTTACCCTCTTCCTCGATTTCGGCGAGTATTTCTTTTTTACGTTTTTTATAGTCAGGTCTGTTTTTTGCGTGGAGTTTAGGTGCAAGGGTAATATTCTGCAAGGCGGTGTACTGGGGAAACAGATTAAAGTTCTGGAACACCAGGCCGAAACGCAGCCGATTTTTTCTAATCTCGTCTAAGTCCAGAGGCTTATCCGAGGAATAAATCTCCTCACCCTTTACGGATATGCTGCCGCCTGTGGGCATTTCCAGAAAGTTCAGGCAGCGGAGCAGAGTGGTCTTACCGCCGCCGGAAGGGCCTATAACGGAGATAGTTTCTCCCTCTTCCATAGAAAAGCTGATACCTTTCAAAACTTCAAGCTTATCAAAGCTCTTATATAAATTTTTAACTTCAAGCAGAGCCATATTTCTTCACCTCAAATTTTGAAATAGTCCAATTTCTTTTCAAGCTTTGAAAGCAGCAGTGTTAAAATGCCGCTAAAGCCCAGATAAAAAACAGCTGTAAAGAACAGAGGCCAGATCAAACCACTGGATTTAAGGAAGCTCTGTCCGTTCCACATCAGCTCGTACACGGATATTACTCTTGCAAGAGAGGTATCCTTAACAAGGGTTATAACCTCGTTGCCCATAGGGGGAACAATGCGCTTTACAACCTGCATAAGAGTTACCTTGAAGAATATTTCTTTGTCTGACATACCCAGAACCTGTCCTGCCTCACGTTGTCCCTTTGGTACGCCCTCAATGCCGCCACGGAAAATTTCGGAGAAATAGCAGGCGTAGTTAAAGATAAAGGCAACCATTGCAGCTGCAAAACGTCCTCCGTAATTGCCGCCCCAAATGTTATTTCCGAACAGCATTCCGGGGCCGTAGTATATGAGCAGAAGCTGGAGCATGAGAGGAGTGCCTCGAACAATCCAGACTATAATTTTTACTGGCACATTCAAAATCTTGCACCGACTCATGGAACCGAAAGAAATTATAAGACCAAGGGGAATAGCGCCAAGCAGAGTCAGCACAAAGATTTCAAGTGACTTTAAAAAGCCCATACACAGGCTTTGCATAACAGTTGCAACCATATCAGACCTCACTACGATTTATTTGCAATCCAAGGCAGATGACTTCCGCCCTCTGCCAAGGTGGTATTTTATTTGCAGATTATAGACTCCTGAACACCATACTTTTCGGCGATTTCCTGTATCTGTCCGGACTCGAAAGCGGCTTTATAGAACTCGTTGAACTTCTCTGCAAGCTCGCTGCCCTGACGGAAGCCTACGCCGTATTCCTCGCTTGTAAGCTCCATTGTGTATGTAAGCTGAGGATAGCTGGTTCCCTCTCCTATCATCGCACCTGCCATAAGCAGGTCAATTATGCAGGCATCACTAGTTCCGGAAGCAACTTCCATAAGAGCATCTGCCTGAGTGAGAACGGCAACGGTATTAAAGCCTTTTTCGGTTGCAACCACTTCACCGGCAGAACCGGACTCAACTGCAAAGCTTAAATCTTTAATGCTTTCCTCGTCCTTGTAGTTATCAGCGACATCTGCATTCAAAACTACAACCTGAGCGTTGTTGCAGTAGGGCTTGGTTGTAGCCATAGAGTTGAGAACCTCGGGAGTAAGGGTCATGCCGTTCCACAGACAGTCAACACTCTTGGAGTTCAGCTCCATGATTTTATTATCCCAGTCAATTTCTATAAACTCAATATCAACTCCAAGGCTATCAGCAAAAGCTTTTGCTACATCTGCATCAAAGCCTATCCATCCGGTAGGGTCTGAAGCATCACGATAGTCCATTGGGTTAAACTCTGTAATGCCTACAATAAGCTTTCCCTTTCCCTGCACGTAAGCAAGGTCACTTTCATCGGAAGTTTCTTTTCCTCCGCAAGCGCAGAGAGTAAATGCCATTATAAGTGAAAGAATAAGAGCTGTGAGCTTTTTCATGTTGAATTCCTCCGTTCAATTCATTGTGCTACCATGATATCACATTAGTGAAATAAAGCAAGAGTTTTTTTAGATGGTGTTGTGCAAATTTTGCACAGTATTTTATACTCTTTTGTGATTTTGTCACTTCAATTCCTACTAAATTCATGGTAGATTATGACCGTAGGAATTCAAAAGGAGGAATTTTTTTGAATGTAACAAGCAAAGGTCGTTACGCACTGCAAGTTATGCTTGATTTAGCTCAACATAAAGATGACGGTTTTATTTCTCTTAAAACTATCGCCGACAGGGTAGGTTATTCCATGAAGTATCTGGAAATGATAGTAGGTTCACTGAAAAAAGCGGAGCTTGTCCTCAGCAGTCGAGGCAAAGAGGGCGGGTATAAGCTTTTAAAATCACCGGAAGAATATTCCGTGGGTGAAATTCTCCGCTCTACCGAGGATAATCTGGCTCCTGTATCCTGCATCAAAGCAGGCGGTGTCAGCTGTGAGCACGCCGCAGGCTGTCTCACCATTCCAATGTGGAAGGAGCTTGACGGAATTACTAATGCTTATCTTGACACTGTCACATTGCAGGATTTAGTTACAGGCGAAAGATGGAAATAATATTGACAAACTAAAACTCTGTGCTATAATTCCTATTGAACTTATAGGAAATAAAATAATCGAAAGGAAATTCTGATTATGTTTGTATATGCTGATAATGCGGCAACCACCAGCGTCTCCAAAACCGCTCTCGACGCTATGATGCCTTACCTTACCACCAATTACGGAAACCCCTCCAGTCTCTACTCATTTGCTCAGGAAGTAACGGAAGATGTGGCAAGAGCAAGAGCCGATATAGCCGCCTGCATAGGCGCTAATCCCAGAGAGATATACTTCACCTCCGGCGGCAGCGAGGCTGACAATCAGGCTATAATCTCCGCTGCAAAGGCTGGAGAAAAGAAAGGCAAAAAGCACATCATATCCACAAAGTTTGAGCATCACGCCGTGCTTCATACCCTTAACAAGCTGAAAAAAGAGGGTTGGGATGTGACTCTCCTTGATGTCCACGAGGACGGCGTTGTCCGCCTTGAGGATTTGGAAAATGCCATCAGAGAGGATACCTGCCTTGCAACAATAATGTTTGCAAATAACGAGATTGGCACTGTTCAGCCCATTAAGGAAATCGGTGCTCTCTGCCGCTCCAAGGGCATACCTTTCCACACCGACGCTGTACAGGCCGCAGGCCATATGGCAATAGATGTAAACGACATGAATATCGACATGATGTCCATTTCCGGCCATAAGTTCCACGCCCCCAAGGGCATCGGCGTTCTGTACGCAAAGCGCAATATGCCCCTCTTCAATCTGATTGAGGGCGGCGCACAGGAGCGTGGCAAGCGTGCAGGCACAGAGAACGTAGCAGGCATAATGGCAATGGCCGCCGCATTAAAAGAGTCCTGCGAGCATATGGAGGAGAATAACGCAAAGATTATCCCAATGCGTGACAAGCTCTTCGCCGAGCTTTCAAAGATTCCCCACAGCAAGATAAACGGAAGCCTTGAGCACCATGTTCCCGGAACTGTCAATATGTGCTTTGAGGGTATTGAGGGCGAAAGCCTGCTGCTGATGCTTGATGCTAACGGCATCTGCGCCTCTTCCGGCTCTGCCTGTACTTCCGGTTCTCTTGACCCCAGCCATGTGCTGTTGAGTATTGGCCTTCCCCATGAGGTTGCTCACGGTTCACTCCGTCTCTCCATCGGTGAATACAATACCATGGAGGAGATTGACCACATCATAGATGTAGTCCCTATAATAGTTGAAAAGCTCAGAGATATGTCCCCTGTCTGGGATGAACTCCAGAAGGGTCAGCGTCCCCATATTATTTAAGCATCAAAAATAAGGATTTGTATATATAGGAGGTTAAAATCATGGCATTATATAGTGATAAAGTTATGGACCATTTCCAGAATCCCCGCAACGTTGGCAAGATAGATGACGCAAGCGGCGTTGGTGAAGTCGGCAACGTAAAGTGCGGAGACATCATGCGTATGTACATTAAGGTTGATGATAACGGCATCATCACGGACTGTAAGTTCAACACCTTTGGCTGCGGCAGCGCCATTGCAACAAGTTCTATGGCTACTGAGCTTATAAAGGGCAAATCCGTTGAAGACGCTCTCAAGCTCTCCAATCAGGCCGTTGTAGAGGCTCTGGACGGACTGCCCGCTCACAAGATACATTGCTCCGTTCTGGCTGAGGAAGCCGTTCGTGCCGCCGTCAAGGATTACTACGATAAAAACGGCATTGAGTACGACCCCAAGGACTTCCCCGTTCACAACTGTGAGCACTGTGAAAGCTGAATATAACATCAAAACCACCCGTGAGAACACGGGTGGTTTCATGCTATTGTTTTATTTCATGCTATTTTTATAAGCTCCTGTAAATCTCGGAGCTGAGCTATTATATTTTCTATATAGCTGTTTATCATTTCCTTAACGGCAAAAGACCTGTCTTCCTCGCTCAGCTCAGACAGCATTTCCTTAAAATTTTCGGTGTCATTGTCATAGTAGTCGCACCAGTTTCTGCAAGTGTCACTGTCGCATGTTCCGCTCTCACGGCACTGCTGTATCTGGCGGCAGACGTCTTCTCTGCACAGCTCGTCACATTTACGTTCAGGGCAGGAAGTCTCAGCAGGGCATACTGTCGGCTCATGGTGCCGTCCGTTGTGTGCATAGCTTACAACCGGGATACTGAGCATAAGGCAGAGAGCAATGCTCAAAGTCAGGAATCTTTTAGTCGCTTTTCTCATTTGTTTACCTCTTTTTACTGTGTTTGCTCTTGTAACGATTGGACTTTGCCACCTGAAGCCCGAAAACTGCAACGCAGCCCAGAACTATCAGGATTACCACCACAATTATAACTTTGATTATTTTAAGACCTGCATGGTCTTTCACTGTGGGCTGATATTGGATTTCTCTTGAAGTTTCATATCCACAGACCTGGCACACGCCCTTTTCCAGTCCCGGTGCTTTCTTAGTGGCCTTTTTCACTGTCTCCCATGTGAAGCTGTGCTCATCCTTTTCGGACACTTCGCCGCAGGAGCACTTGTGCCAGTGCTGTTTGGAGTTAGTGTACCATTTTTCGGAAAACTGGTGTGCATGCTCCTCTTCCGGTTTCTCTGTCTCACTTTCACCTTTTTCAGTCGCTGTGGGAGAAGGTGATGGCGTGAGTGTGGGAGATGGTGACGTTGTCGGAGTAGGTGTGGGTGTGGGATCTGGTGTAGGAGTAGGTTTCGGCTCAACGTTAATAGTTGCGCCCTTGGATGAGGCTGAACCGCCGGGGCCTGTAAATGTGCATATTACCTGCCAGCCGTCCATTTCAAGGGGAATACCGTGAAGCACGAAATTACCTGTACCGTCTCCTCTCACACTGCAAGTGGGAAACTTGCCTGTAATTTTATCAGCGGACAATGTCTCACCGTCAGGTCCTTTAAGAGTCCATTTATATTCATTGGCGTAGTTTGCAGTAGCAGTAAAGCCCGCTCTTTCGCCCTCAACAACCTTTTCGCCCTTGGGGTTTTTAATGACAGTAGGAGCCCAGAGCATAGGCGTGTAAACATTCTGAAGCCTTACCATTGTCTTTGTATCGTTCACGGTAAACTCCACTGCTTCATTATTTAAAAATACGCTGAGTTCATCGGAAAAGACATAGCCCTCCTGAGCGGTCAGCTCAACTATAATCTGAGCATCACCCGTTCCGAAAGTTCCCTCTATTGCTTTACCGTCTGTATCAAACCAGTTATAGCCCGATATGTAAGTACCGGTTGTCGAAGTGCTGGCTGTTAAGCTCTGAACCGCCATAAGCGCAACAGGGCTTGCCGAGGTTTTGACCATCAGCTTATCTATAATATTTTCTTCCGCACTGGCACTCAAAGGCGTAAGGCATGGGAACAGCAGGCAGAGACAGAGCACAAGGCAGGCAATGCCGCTTATTTTTCTTTTTCTGCTCATATTAAGTCTCCTTTCAATATTAAAGCTTACGAATATATTATATATTTTCTGTTATACAAGGTCAATACGAAATAATTTCCGCATTGTAATTTTGCGCAATTCTGCTATAATTATTTTGATTTCGATATATACAGAGGTTGAGAAAATTGATTAAATATAATGCAGGAAAATGTGATATAGCTGTTATAGGCGCAGGCCACGCAGGAATTGAGGCTGCGCTTGCAGGTGCAAGACTGGGACTGGACACCATATGCTTCACCGTTAACCTTGACAGCGTGGGAAATATGCCCTGTAACCCCGCCATTGGCGGCACTGGAAAAGGTCATCTTGTCCGTGAACTGGATGCTTTGGGCGGTGAAATGGCAAAGGCTGCCGATAAAGCCTGTATACAGTACAGAATGCTCAATCTGGGCAAAGGCCCTGCCGTCCACTCTCTAAGAGCGCAGGCAGACAGACGCCGCTATCAGGAGATCATGAAGCACACTCTTGAAAAGCAGGAAAATTTAAGAGTTAAACAGGCTGAAATAATAGATATAGGCGTGGAGGACGGTAAAATCTGTTCTGTTACCACAGTTACAGGTGCAGTCTATGAGTGCAAGGCTGTGGTGGTTGCCACGGGTACTTACCTTGATTCAAGAACCATAGTTGGCGAAGTTTTAACCTCCATAGGTCCTGACGGACTTTCCGCCGCTGTCCCCCTTGCCGACAGCTTCAAGAAAATGGGGCTTAATATGCGCCGCTTTAAAACCGGTACTCCCCCCAGAGTTAACGCAAGCTCCGTTGACTTTTCCAAAATGGAAATACAGGTGGGCGATGATGAAACTGTGGGTTTCTCTTTCTCCACCGAGAAAGCGCCTGAAAATAAAGCCGTTTGCTATCTGACATACACCAACGAGCGCACCCACGATATAATCCGTGCAAACCTTGACAGAAGCCCCATCTATTCTGGTGTTATCGAGGGTGTTGGCCCACGCTATTGCCCCAGTATAGAGACAAAAGTAATGACCTTTGCCGATAAGAAACGGCATCAGCTTTTTGTTGAACCTATGGGACTGGAGACTGAGGAACTGTATATACAGGGTTTCTCATCCTCTCTGCCTGAGGAGGTTCAGATAGAAATGATGAAAACCATTCCCGGTCTTGAACACGCCGAAATGACCCGCTGCGCTTACGCAATAGAGTATGACTGCATAGACCCCACTGAGCTTTACTCCACCTTGGAGTGCAAGAAAGTTTCCGGACTCTACGGTGCAGGACAGTTTAACGGCTCTTCCGGATATGAAGAAGCCGCAGTTCAGGGCTATGTTGCAGGTGTAAACGCTGCCCTCAAAATTTTAGACCGCAAGCCTCTTATTCTCCGCAGAAGTGACGGATATATAGGCACACTTATAGATGACCTTGTCACCAAGGGTACAAACGAGCCTTATCGTATGATGACTTCCAGAAGCGAGTACAGACTTCTTCACAGACAGGATAATGCCGACCAGAGACTGAGCAGCATCGGTCTTGAGGTGGGTCTTGTCAGCCCTGAGCAGCACCAGAAAGTTATAGGAAAATATAAAATGGTGGATACTGAGATTTTAAGACTGCAAAATAAGCATATAGCGCCTACAGAAGAGCTGAACAACATGCTCCTTTCCCACGGCACTGCGGCGGTAAATTCCGGGGTATCCATCGCTGATCTTATCCGCCGTCCTCAGATAAGTTACGCTGACACTGCACCTTTCGATAAGGAGAGACCGGAGCTTCCCAAAGCTGTAACGGCTCAGGTTGAAATCCGTCTCCAGTACGACGGCTATATAAAGCGTCAGTTAAAACAGCTCGAGGACTTTAAACGCCTTGAAAATAAGGCACTTCCGGCAGATATAGATTATAACGATGTTATCGGCCTCAGACTTGAGGCAAGGGAGAAGCTGCAGAAGATACGTCCCGAAAACTTCGGTCAGGCAGGACGCATTTCCGGTGTCTCCCCTGCGGATATTTCCGTACTTATGATTTACATGGAGAGCAAAAAATGAAAGTAGTTTTAGGTTTTTCAGGCGGTGTTGACTCAGCCCTCTCCTCCCTGCTTTTAAGGCAGGCAGGCTATGAGGTTCTGGGGCTATACCTGGATAATACCGACGACAAGGCAAGGGACGAGGCTGTCTCTGCCGCAGAAAGCATGGGTGTTCCCCTTAAAGTTCTGGACGTTAAGGCAGAGCTTGAGGAGAAAGTCTGTTCGGCATTTGCGGACAGTTATTTAAGGGGAGAAACTCCGAACCCCTGTATCTTGTGTAATCCGTCCGTCAAATTCAAGTCTCTCCTCAGTTATGCCGAAGCAGAGGGAGCAGACTTTATTGCAACAGGCCACTACGCAAAAGCCGTAAACGGTGTGCTGTATAAGGGACACCCCGAAAATGACCAGAGCTATATGCTCTGCCGCTTAAAGCGTGAGCAGTTAAACCGGCTCATTCTTCCTCTGGGAGGATTTAACAAAAAGCAGACCCGTGCAATGGCAGCTGAAATGGGAATACCTGTTGCAAATAAGCCCGACAGCATGGAAATTTGCTTTATACCGGATAAAGATTATATATCATGGCTCAAAAATCGTGTAGAATTGCCCACAGCAGGAGATTTCACATTTCACGGTGAAAAGGTGGGTCGACATGAGGGCATACACTGCTACACCGTAGGTCAGCGCAGAAGCGGTCTTTTGAATGACCGAAAGGTTTATATTTCAAAGATAGTTCCTGAGAAAAACGAAATTGAACTTTCACTTTGGGATGAGCTGTTCAAAACTGAAGTCAAAGCCAGAGATTTCAACTGGCTTGTAGATAAGCCCTCAGAGCCAATAAGAGCCACTGTCCGTGTGCGGCACACAAAGTGGGAAAATCCTCCCTGCACAGTGTACCCTGACGGCGACAAGGTTACTATCATCTGTGATGACCCTGTAAGAGCGCCCGCTGCCGGTCAGTCCGCCGTTTTGTATGACGGAGACAAGGTTTTAGGCGGAGGCTTCATCACTCAGAATTAAATCTAAAAGCCGCTCTTTCCCATAACAGATAAAAGACTATTTAAAAGAGTCAAAAGCCAAAACGGCGTGTATCAGACTGATACGCGCCGTTTTTATAACAAATTTACAACTCCTTATAAAACATTCTGCCGATACCATTGCCGATTGCCGCAACTACTGCATAGCCAATAATATATACCCACGCTGTCTCATTGTAAAAAATGAAAATAGTGGGTGCAAACAGAACCGCCGCCCCCATAGGAAGCAGACCATCAAAGCCTTGCCGAACTCCATATATAACGGCACAAAGAAAATCAAGCAAAGGAATAACAATTAACATCATAAGCATTCCCGAACCTGTGTCTTTGATAATCAATGGCAAAATATAAAAATCAATGGCTAAAGCGATTAAATACGGGAGCAATTTAAGCAGTTTCTTTTTCACATTCAGTCCTCCAATTCTGGAAATTTTACAAGCGAGCATGAGTTTTAGTGTATGACAAAACGGAGCAAAATGCAGTTTTTTTATCTCGTTTTTGTAAGTATATCATGTGAAGATAAACCTGTGCAAGCATTGCGCTCGCTGTCCCATCCCCGTTCAAAAACACTTTCTTTTATTGCACGAAAAAAGTGGAATTTTTCAGCATTGTTCATTCACATAAACGCTCATTATTATATTTTCAAACTGCATTGCGCTTCACGCTCCGCATGAGCAGAGCATAAAGGCACATAGGAACAACGATAGAATTCTCAAAGCTTTCTTTGGCATTTTCCGCCCCCCTTTTCCACATTATATACTAAGACTATACTTAAATGTAAATTATTAAGAAAAATTTATATAAAAAATACCACCCGTTTGGGTGGTATTTTTGTTAGCTTATTGGCTTATTTGTAATTGTGGGCTTGCTGAAGCACCATTTCTTTAACTTTCAGCAAACGAACCTTGGTGGCGTTCTCGTTCTCTTCCAGCTTCATGGAGATATACTTAATATTCTCAGTCAGCTCAGGAATCATAACGTACTCCAGTGCATTAACACGACGGCGGGTCTTTTCGATCTCTTCCGCCAGCAGCTGCATGGTCTTTTCCACCTGAGCCAGCTCCAGCATATCCTCAAAAACCTTTGCCATTTTTTCCAGTGCATCATCAAGCTCACCGGAAGTCTGAGCAAAACCGTAGGGATAAATTTCCGTAGGGTCGTTGTTTTTGGTCTGGAAACTGTACTGAGGTACGTTTACGCTCATGATGTTCTTATATGTCAGCCCTAATTCCACGCTCTGGCGTGGGTACAGCAATGCCTGTTCCAGCATTTCGGGGCTCATAATGGCGCTTGCCACCTGAAGGGAAGCAAAAGCACCGGTAAGGCCTTCCTCAACACGGGTACGAAGCTGCTTATTGAGCTTTACCACGTCCATGAACTGGCGCATCAACTCATCACGTTTATCTTTCAGAAGTTTGTGACCACGGCGGGCGGTTTTGAGCCTGCCTTTGAGCTGGTTTAGAACCATTCTGGTCGGGGTTATAGCAGTGCCTGCCAAAAAGCATCACCTCCGTAATTTAATAATAAAAAGGGTTTACTTCTTGGGCATGTACTTTTCGATGAGCTCGGGCTTAATACGCTTGAGTTCACGCTTAGGCAGTATGCTTAAAAGCTCCCAGCCGATATTCAGAGTTTCCTCGATGGAACGGTTGGTGTCGTTGCCCTGAGCGACGTAGCGCTTTTCAAATTCGTCAGCGAACTTTGCAAAGAGCTTATCGTCGTCGGAAAGGGCTGCCTCACCCAGAATAGTCATGAGTTCCTTAGCATCCTTACCACGAGAGTAAGCTGCAAACAACTGGTTCATGGTTCCGGAGTGGTCCTCACGGGTCTTGCCCTCGCCGATACCTTTATCCTTCAGACGGCTCAGAGAAGGCAGAACGTCCACAGGAGGAACAATGCCCTTACGGAACAGTTCACGGCTCAGGATGATCTGGCCCTCGGTGATATAGCCGGTAAGGTCGGGGATGGGGTGAGTCTTATCGTCCTCAGGCATGGTCAGAATGGGGATCATGGTGATAGAGCCCTTCTTGCCCTGACGACGGCCTGCACGCTCATACATAGTAGCAAGGTCGGTGTACAGGTAGCCGGGGTAACCACGACGGCCGGGGACTTCCTTCTTAGCTGCGGAGACTTCACGAAGAGCCTCAGCATAGTTTGTAATATCAGTGAGGATAACCAGAACCTGCATGTCCTTCTCGAATGCCAGATATTCGGCAGCGGTCAGAGCCATACGGGGAGTAGCTATACGCTCAACAGCAGGGTCATTTGCAAGGTTGGAGAAAACAACGGTACGGTCGATAGCGCCGGTACGGCGGAAGTCGTTGATGAAGTACTCGGATTCCTCGTAAGTGATACCGATAGCAGCAAAGACAACAGCGAAGGTCTCGTTATCGCCCAGAACCTTAGCCTGTCTGGCTATCTGAGCTGCGAGAGCTGCGTGGGGCAGACCGGAGCCGGAGAATATAGGCAGCTTCTGTCCACGAACCAGAGTGTTAAGACCATCAATGGTGGAAACACCGGTCTGAATGAATTCTGCTGGGTATGCACGAGCAGCGGGGTTCATAGGCAGACCGTTAATGTCTTTGTGATCCTCAGCCAGAATGGCAGGGCCGCCATCGATAGGCTGACCCATGCCGTTAAAGACACGACCCAGCATATCCTCGGAAACAGCCAGCTCCTGAGGATGGCCAAGGAAACGAACTTTGGATTCTGCAAGGTTAATTCCCTGTGCAGATTCAAACAGCTGAACAACAGCCTTATCGCCTTCAACCTCGAGAACCTTGCAGCGGCGAATTTCGCCGTTGGGGAGCTCGATTTCGCCCAACTCATCGAAGGTAACGCCTTCGACATTATCGACGACCATCAGAGGGCTGGCGATCTCTCTTATAGTTTTATACTCTTTAATCATTCATCCTCACCTCCGGCAATGACTGCCTCGATTTCCTTCTTCATCTGGGCCTCGATTTCGTCGTAAACAGGGTCAAAGCCGTTAGGATCAGCCATCTTTGCACGGCCTATCTTTTCTCTTGCGTCAATGATGAAGAGACCGTTCATATCGGCACCCTTCTGGAGAGCGTCACGGCAGAGATCATCGTACTGCAGAACCATGTCAAGCAGTCTGAACTGCTTCTTGTAGGAGGAGTATGCGTCCTCATCAACGAATGCGTTCTGCTGGAGGAAGTCTTCACGGAGCATCTTTGCAGTCTCCATGGTAAGTCTGTCAGCAGGGCTCAGAGCGTCCTGACCAACCAGACGAACGATTTCCTGAAGTTCATTCTCCTCCTGGAGAATGTGCATGGCCTTCTCACGGTTCTTCATGTATCTCTCGCCGAAGTGCTCGGTGTACCAGGGACGAAGAGTATCAACATAAAGGGAGTAAGAAGTAAGCCAGTTAATTGCGGGGAAGTGACGAGCATATGCAAGGCTGGAGTCAAGAGCCCAGAACACCTTGACAATACGCATGGTAGCCTGAGAAACAGGCTCGGAAATATCGCCGCCCGGAGGTGAAACAGCGCCGATAGCGGTGACGGAACCCTGACGCTCATCGGAACCAAGGCACTCGACAACACCGGCTCTTTCATAGAACTGAGCCAGACGGGATGCAAGATATGCAGGATAGCCTTCTTCACCGGGCATTTCTTCCAGACGACCGGACATTTCACGAAGAGCCTCAGCCCAACGGGAAGTGGAGTCTGCAAGAACTGCAACGTCGTAGCCCATATCACGGAAGTATTCAGCAATAGTAATACCGGTGTATATGGAAGCTTCACGAGCTGCAACAGGCATATCGGAAGTGTTAGCGATAAGAACAGTACGTTTCATAAGGGGTTCGCCGTTACGAGGGTCTTTCAGTTCGGGGAACTCCATCAGAACGTCGGTCATCTCGTTTCCACGCTCACCGCAACCAATGTAGATAACTATATCAACATCGGACCACTTTGCCAGCTGATGCTGAACAACGGTTTTACCGGAACCGAAAGGTCCGGGAACAGCAGCGGTACCGCCCTTGGCTATGGGGAACATAGTATCAATGATACGCTGTCCGGAGTTCATAGGACGGCTGGGAACGTACTTTCTGGAGTAAGGTCTTGCGATACGGACAGGCCAACGCTGAATCATGTCCAGCTTCTTTTCAACGCCCTTCTCGTCTCTGATAACAGCGATTGTGTCGGTAACGACGTGCTCGCCGCTCTCAATGCTTACGACCTCACCGGAAACTCCACGGGGAACCATGATTTTGTGGAGGATTGCACTGGTTTCCTGAACGGTACCCAGTACATCGCCGGCAACGACTTTATCACCGGGCTTTGCAACAGGGACGAAGTCCCACTTTTTCTCTCTGTTGAGGGCAGGGACATCGGTACCTCTGGTGATACAGTCGCCGGAAATGGCACGCATCTCAGGCAGAGGACGCTGAATACCATCATAGATATTGTCCAGCATACCAGGTCCAAGCTCAACGCTCATGGGCATACCGGTGGTTTCAACAGTTGCACCGGGGCCAAGGCCGGAGGTCTCTTCGTAGACCTGAATTGAAGCCTTGTCGCCGGTCATATTAAGGATCTCGCCTATAAGTCTCTGAGAGCCGACACGGACAACGTCGGAAACGTTGGCGTCAGCAAGGCCCTCTGCGACTACAAGCGGTCCGGATACTTTGGTAATAGTTCCGCTCATTTACATACCTTCCTTATTTGTAATTGAAGGAACTGGGGGCTAAAGAAGCTTATTCTCAGTCGCCCAGTATGTTCGTGCCAACGGCACGCTCGACAGCGGCCTTCAGCGCCGACTGTCCAAGTCCTATGGAACCCTCTCTGCCGGGTATCAGAATGATAGCGGGAGTGGGTTTATCCTTAAATTTGTCAATTTCATGCTGGAGCTGTGCCGCAAGATTTTCCTCTATGTAGATAATTGCGTAATCATCATTTTCATGAGTAAGCTTGCGGAGAGTGTGGGAAGCCTCGGTAGCATCCACGACGGGATAAGTCTCAAGGCCCAGAGCTTTAAAGCCCATGACGGTCTCTCTGCCGCCTATAACAGCGATTTTAAGCATACAGATCACGCAACCTTTCCCGGATAACTCCCGGATCTATACCGGAAAGCCTGCCCGTAAGGATCATTCTTACAGCGGTAATCTCACCTTCAACTGCGGCAAGGTAGGAGACAACAGCCTCTGCACCGTAGCTTATAAGCTTTGCGCCCTTGAGGTAAGCATTTACAGCGTTGTCGCAGCTAAGCTCAAACTCGGTCATGGAGCCGCCGTTTGCAGCCTCAGCGCCGAGAGCGGCGGCCTTATCGAGGCCGGAGTGAGCAAAGAGTGCGGCGATACCGTCACCGTCACCTGCTGCAACAATTCTGTCCACACTGATCTTTCCGCCGGGGATAAGCACTTCTCTCAGGAAGTCTGTATCCTTACCCATGCGGAGAGTTCTGACAGCGCTCTTGAGGTTTGCGCTGTCAATCAAGACTTCTGCATAACCCTCAAGGAAAGCACTGCCTGCGGACTTTGCAGTAGCTTTTAACTCTGCAAAATAGGCCTTATCCAGTACGAAATCCGCCAGCTGTGGGTTTCCGGTACGGGCAAGAGTGCTCTTTGCCTCCTGGACGGCCTGAGCAGGAATCGGAGGAAGCTCCGTAAACCGCTCTTCATTATAAATAGTCAAGAGTTCTTCAGGATCTAATCTACCGGAGTCGCTCATAATGGACTTTGCGGAAAGTCCCATAGCTTCAGCCTTTATAATGGCTTTAAGGTTATGGTAGTCATATTTCATTCTGAAAACGTCTACCAGCTCTCTGTCGGGAGAGAGCTCCTCAAGCTCTTTGAAGACGCTCCGGCGGTGACCCGCCAACTCAGCTTCAATTTCCTTTGCACTCATCTGGGACATGTCTGCATAGCCGCAGTCTGTAAGGAGCTTTGCGGCCTCCTCGAAACTACCGGCGTCCAGCATACGCTGGGCTCTGTCGTTATTGAGAAGTTTAGGCTCCCTTGCCCGTAGCATTGCGGACAGGCACAGATAAGCTTCTTTTTTATTAGACAATTTTTTCCCTCCCTGTCTCGGGATAATTTGTGCGCTTATTCAAAGAGAACGCCCGCGATCTCAGAGGACATCTCACTTCTGCAAAGTTCAACCAGAAGTTCAACAGTGCAGTTGACTTCAACGCTGCCTCTGCGGAGGATAAGGCCGCCGGCAAAATCACCGGTGCTGTCAGAAAGGTGGAGCTTTCCGCCTAAAGCATTAACAAGTTTTTCACCGACTGCAGCTTTGTCTCTGGCGTTGAGAACGATTTCCTCATCGCCGGTGACGGAAGCTTCCTTCGCAAGCTTTGCAAGGAAAGCGACATAGCGCTCCTCGGGAAGCTCGACAATTTTCTGAACAGCCAGATCAAAGCTCTTGGAGACCATCTCCTGCTTCAAGGCCAGAACACTCTTCTTGGCTTCCATGCGAGCAATACGCTCCATGCTGTCAACCTTGTCCTGACAATCCTTGACGCCTACACGAATTTTCTCACTGTAAACGTCTTTGGCTTTCTTATCATAATCCTCGCGGATACTCGCGCACTGCTGCTCAGCCTGAGCGAGTATTGCATCGGCCTGTGCCTTTGCATCGGCCTGGATATGCGCAACTATTTTTTCAGTGCCTTTCATAGTATCTCCTGTCAAAAAAGTTTTTTAAAATCAGATAGCAATTTTGCCCAGCATCATGAAGGAAGCGAGCAGAGAAAGAATTGCGTAGAACTCAACGGTGATACAAAGGATCATACCCTTGGACCAGTCGTCAGGCTTTTTAGCAAGAATGTTAACGGATGCAGCTGCAACTTTACCCTGTGCAATACCGGAAAGCAAACCACCGAGAGCGATGGGGAGGCAAGCGCAGAGAACCTGCATACCCTGAGCAACGCTCATGTCAACAGAGAGCTTACCGAAAGCCAGGAACCAGATAACGAAACCGTACAGACCCTGAGTACCGGGAATAACCTGAAGGATCATTGCTTTACCGAACTTGCTGGGGTCCTCGGAAACAAGGCCAGCGCCTGCTTCACCGGCGATGCCGGTACCTTTTGCAGAACCAATACCTGCCAGAACTGCTGCAAGACCTGCGCCCAGAAGGCCCAGTGCAAAACCGCCTATGTTGCTAAGAAAATCCATGTTTAATTTCCTCCTAATATAATATATAGGTTTTTAAAATACTTTTTTGATGTCAGTTCTCTTTAGCTCTGACATATTTGCTCCTGACAGCCAGGGGCTGGAAGGGCTTGCCGCCGTCGGAATAGAACTTTCCGAAGAACTCCAGACACTGAAGTCTCAGGTCGTGGACGAAGCAGCCCAGAAGGTTAAGGCCGAAGTTAAGGGCGTGACCCACGAGGAAGATGAGGAGGAACGCAATTATAGAGATTGCATTCAAACCCATGCTTTCAGCGGGCATAACGGCTATGGTGTTAAAGACCTGAGCGACAACTCCGCCGGCCAGCATCAGGGCCATAATACGGGAGTAACTCAGAATATCACCGAACCAGCCGGTAGCGGTATTGTAGATGCAGCCGAAAGCAGCACCTATCTTACCGAACAGACCCTTGGAGTGGCGTCCGGCACCGAAGAGGAGCAGGACAAGACCCACGATAAGAACTATCTTACCGGGAAGAGCAAGTGCGGGAACAATATCCATCAGACCGAGGGCAAGCAGAACACCGCCGACAAGGATGACCCACAGGGGGCCTTCTTCAAAGATACCGTCCATCAGGTTGCCGTTCTTTTTCTTCTGTACGAATGAGATTATCATACCGAAGTTCAGGTGGATAACGCCCAGTACCATAGCACCGTAAAGTACCATTTCACTGTCGTTAACAGGGCTGAAGAGATAAGGCAGACCTTCCCAGGTGCTCTGGGGGTTAATCATATGTACTATACGGTAAGGAGCATCACCAAACAGGCCGCCGGTAAGGGCACCCATTACAAAGGTGGAAATACCTGAATACAAAAGCAGCTGGCAGAAAGCCTGAGTACCGCCTCTGGGCTTAATCTTTGCCATAGCAACAAGAGCTGCTGCAATCATAATGATACCGTATCCCATATCTGCCATCATAAGTCCGTAGAACAGGATGAAGAATGGGGCCATAAGGGGGTTTGCGTCCACTGTGCCGTAGGTGGGGAGAGAATACATGTTGGTAACCATGTTGAGGGAGTTGGTAACGGCGTTATTTTTGAGCTTGACAGGAACGGCGGGATATTCGTCCTCACGGGGTTCTCTGGTTTCCCAGGCGCATTCATAACGATCGAAGATTTCCGCAACCTCTTTCTCGTTTTCCTCAGGCACCCAGCCCTCCATCATAACAACGGTTTCAGTGCCGTAAAGCTTATCTTCAGCTTCGGCAAGGGCTGTCTGGGTGCTCATTCTGTCGGCCGCCATTTTAAGGCTTTCACGGTGGACAATTTCGCTCTTTATCTGCTCGGCGCAGGCAGCTTTTTCGCTTGCCAGCTCCTTCAGAGCCTCATTTGCACGGAGAGTGCATTCTCTGGCACTTCCCTGCATACCGCTGAAAGATACAGCAGTGAAGTTAAAGCCTCTGAGGCACTCCTGAACTGCGATAAGGGCTTCCTTAATGCAGACAATGAGCACATAATTCTGGTTTTTATCTTTGGAGACCGTAAAGAGTTCTGCTTCCTCGGAAGCTTCACCCAAGGCGCTCTCCACGTCGGAAAGCTTGATTTTTGCAGGAATGGAGCCCATTACAAGGCTTGTACGTTCCGTTCCTTCAGTGTCAAGAGAGAGCTCCAAATCGAGCCAGGGTACGAGGGACTCAATTATTCCACGCTGACGGCTTTCCTCGGCGCTCAGGCGCTTAATCTTATCGTCAGCATCTGTTATCCGCTCTGCAACGGCAAGAGCCGCATTAAGGCCGCTCTCGGAAATCAGTTCCTCAGAGTCAACCTCAGGCGGTGCGGACAGGAGCTTGCTTTTGGCCGGTGCGTATTTGTTTAGAAGGGAGAGCGCATGGGTCAGGGCGTTATGCTTTGCTTTGGCAGCCATAACCTTGCTTTCCTCACGGCTCAGGATACTTTCAACCTCTGAACCCTGAATCTCCTCTCCGATCTCGGAGAACTCTACACAGCCGTGCTTTTGAAGTTCACGCAGTAACTCATCCTTACGAGAGCGAACACTCACCAGCCGGAGTCTCTTCATTTTTAAAATGGCCATGTCAGTTGTTCACTATCCTTTCCACTACGAGAGCTGCTGCTTGCTCAAGTTTTGCTTCTGCCTTAGCACGGAGCGCGGCTTTTTTGTTTTCAAGCTCGCCGGAAAGACCGCCCGCGTCAGTTTTGGCTTTCTCGTTTGCTTTTTTGCTGAGTTCGGATAATTCCAGCTCAGCTTTGGCAATAGCTGCCTCTACGGCAGCCTTACCTGCTGTTTCAGCGTCAGAGAGCATTTGCTTGGATTTAAGTTCAGCCGCAGCCGCTGAGGCCTTGGCCTGAGTCTCGGCACCGGCAATACTCGTAATCGCTTCAAATGACATTGGCACACCCCCTCTTTTAAAAAATTAAAAATTTGCTGGATTTCACGGTGTTTTCGGCTTACAAAAAACACCGTTTTATTAACTACTTAATGATAACGCAAAAAGTCGTCTCTTTCAAGGTAAAATTGGCCATTTTATTTGACAATTTTACTACATATAGTTCAAAATTTGTTGGACAAACCTATTTTGATTGTAAAAAGTGAAATTATGTCTATTTATTTAACATCGGCATGCACTTTGTCACTTTTGACCAACATCTTTATAAGCAGATTTTAATTTAATCGTTTTTTTGCATATACGAAGAAAAGCGTCCGGCTTACTTTATCGAAAGAGCCCAACGCTTTTTAAATTCTATTTAATTTTTCTGTGCAAAATAAAAATACAACAATTTAATCGTTTATTTTTTCTCAAAGACTATATCGCACTGTTTTCCGCTGTCTGCATCAACGTATACTTTTACTCCCATGCCTTTTGCATCTGCGCAGGAAAATTCATAGCAGGCATAGTCTCGACCTGCGGGACTTTGCTTTATTATTTTTCTGGTATCTGCGCATTTAAGGCTGTCAGGCAGGCTTTTCATTGCCTCCTCCTGAGTGATTTTCCACTGGGTATCAGTTTCTCCGGGACTGTAAGAGAGGGCATTAAAGCCATGTATTGCCCCGTTATCCAAAGCAACGGAAATTTTTATCTCATTGTTGAGACACAAAACATCGTTTTCGACCTTGCAGAAGCGCATATTGCAGACAGCGCCGTTTATCTCTCTGTCCACAAGTTCCATATTTTCAAAGCCCCGCTTTTCCAGAAAGTTCTTTGCAACCGCTTCCGCCTGCTCTGTACTTATTTTAATTTCACCCACAAGCCGCTGATTCTGCATACTCTCAACGCCTGCCGGACTTACGCATATACTCATATCGCCAACGCTGTAACAACTTCTGCCCTCGGTTCCCTCATAGTCGTATTCCTTTTGAAGTTCCTCAGGCTTTGCCCCTGCGTACTGTGCGGCCAAGGCTATCATTTCATCACGGTTCAGATTGCCGTTTACTGCCTTATCCTGCACTTTTCCGTGCTTACCGTCATAGATAAGCTCCGCCATAGGCTGAAACTCGTTTTCGTAGTTGTAAATCCTTGCGCTGAGTTTTTCCGTGCCGTCATCTGCCAGTACATTTCTGTGGTCTGTCTCCCTGCTGTCCATTATCACAAGGCCTGAATTAACCCCGCTCCTAAGCTCTTCCAGATAATCTGCAAAGTTTGTGGCAATTTTGGACATTTCAGCAAGGCTTGCCCGCTGCTCGTCGGTAAAACCGTCCTCTATTGCGCCGAAATTCATGGTGTAGGCGTAGTCACCTGCTCGGTTTAGGAAAGCGGATATCTGCTCCAGTTCCAGAGTTGAAAAAGGCAGCGTGGAAAGTGCGGCCTCCGCCGCCAAAGCGTTGGCATAAATTTCGGAGCAAACCTTCCCGCTCATGGAACCGCCCACAGCGTATACGCTTTTTTCCAGTGCTTCACTCAGCCCTCTTGCCGCCGATACAGTCTCCTCAAAAGCCATTGAAGCGCTGTAATTTGCGGCGAGACGGTAGTCGTCCAGATTTTTCTGGTTCTGCCAGATATACAGCCCCGAAACCAGAACTCCTACCGTTATATAGGTACCTAAAACCATTTTATATTTTTTACGCATAAAAAACACCCCTTTCAGGCTATTATTTCCTGAAAAGGGTGTTTTATTATTTATTTGCTCAATTTTTCGATTGCTATGTTCATACGGGAAAGGGTTTCCTCACGGCCTAAGATACGGCAGATTTCAACTGCACCGCCGGGAGTAACAGCCTTACCGGCAGCAGCAATACGGACAGGCCACATAACCTTTGCGTTCTTGACCTCCATATCCTCTGCCAGTTTCTTCATGCTCTCAAGAATTTCCTCGTCGTTCCACTGGGGCAGAGCCTCGAATACAGGAACCATCTTCTGCAAAACTTCAAGAGAAGATGCGCTGTCGGACTTGGATTTCTTGTGGGTGAACAGCTCCACGTCGTACTCAGGCAGCTCGTCGAAGAAGTCCACCTTTTCGGGGATCTCGGTGAGCACCTCGGTGCGCTGCTGAAGAAGAGATGCGATAGCAGCAGCATCGTACTTTTCGTTCTTAACACTCTGTCTGATAAAGGGCTCTGCAACCTTTGCAAAATCTTCAGGGCTCATAGCTCTTATGTATTCTGAGTTAAAGTAACGGAGCTTTTCAATGTCGAAAATAGCAGGAGACTTGGAGATTCCTGCCATGTCGAAAACTTCAATCAGCTCGTCCAGAGAGAATATCTCCTGCTCGCCTCTGGGGCTCCAGCCAAGGAGAGCCACGTAGTTCAAAACAGCGTCGGTCAGATAGCCCTGAGCGATAAGGTCCTCGTATGAGGGATCGCCGTGGCGCTTTGACATTTTGTTGTGAGCATCACGCATGACAGGTGAGCAGTGAACATACTTGGGAATGTCCCAACCAAAGCCCTTGTAGAGCAGGTCGTATTTAGGAGCTGAGGACAGGTACTCACTGCCTCTGACAACATGAGTTATACCCATGAGATGGTCGTCAACGACGTTTGCGAAGTTATAGGTAGGCAGACCGTCACGCTTAATAAGCACCTGATCGTCCAGAGTGGCATTTTCAACAGTGATGTCGCCGAAAATTTCATCATGGAAGGTGGTGGTTCCCTCGTGGGGAATAAGCTGTCTTATAACATAAGCCTCGCCTGCGGCAGCTCTTCTGTCGCTCTCTTCCTTGCTGAGGCTGCGGCAGGGATCATCGCCTCTGTCGAACTCGCCGCTGTCCTCCTCGCTCTCTGCTTTCTCGCAGAAGCAGCGGTAAGCATGGCCACGCTCCATTAACAGCTCGGCGTATTCTTTATAGTAAGGTCTGCGCTCGGTCTGAACATAGGGAGCAACAGGGCCGCCGATGTCGGGACCTTCATCGTGTTCCAGATGGCACTGAGCCATAGTCTTATATATAACGTCAACAGCACCGTCAACCAGTCTGCCCTGGTCGGTATCTTCAATACGGAGAATGAATTTACCGTGATTGTGGCGAGCGATAAGATAGGTATAGAGAGCTGTGCGGAGATTTCCCACATGCATATATCCGGTAGGAGAGGGAGCGAAACGGGTACGCACTTCATTTTTAGGAATGCGCTGCTCCATTTCCTCAAACCACTTTAAATCTTTCATAACTGCCTCCTTAAAGCATTTATCTGAACATACCTATATTATTTTACATTTTCCCTGTTGTCAAGCCGAAGTTTATTTGCTACAATATAAAGACGCATAAATTATGAAAAGTTATACTTTCAGCATATAGGAAAGTGAGGAATCACACACATGGAAAATACACCTGTTGCACCTGCTAAAAAAACTATGCTCTCCGGTATTCAGCCCTCCGGAGACCTCCATCTGGGAAACTATTTAGGTGCAGTTAAAAACTGGACTGAGCTGACCGACGAGTTTGACTGCTACTACTTCATGGCAGACCTGCACAGCATAACCGTGAGACAGAATCCGGCAGAGCTTCGCCGCCGCACTGTTAATCAGCTGGCTCAGTATATAGCCTGCGGCATTGACCCTGAGAAGAACACTCTCTTCATTCAGAGCCATGTCCACGAGCACGCAGAACTGGGCTGGATTCTCAACTGCTACACCATGTTCGGTGAACTGAGCCGCATGACCCAGTTTAAAGATAAGAGCGCAAAGAACGCTGAGAACATAAACGGCGGTCTTTTCACCTATCCCTCCCTTATGGCAGCTGATATTCTGCTCTATCAGGCAGACTTCATTCCCGTAGGTGAGGATCAGAAGCAGCACTGCGAGCTGACCCGTGATATTGCAATCCGCTTCAATAATGTATACGGCGAGACCTTCAAGGTTCCCGAACCTTACATCCCCAAAGTGGGCGCAAGAATAATGAGTCTTGGAAACCCCACCTCCAAGATGTCCAAGTCCGACCCCAGCGGATGTGTATTCCTTATGGATAAGCCTGAGGAGATTGCAAGAAAGTTCAAGCGTGCAATCACCGACTCTGACACCGAAAACTGCGTCCGCTACGACGTTCAGAACAAGCCCGGTGTTTCCAACCTTATGAGCATTTACTCTTCTGTCACCGGAAAGACCTTTGCTGAGATTGAAAGGGAATTTGACGGTCAGGGCTACGGCGCATTTAAGCCCGCTGTTGGTGATGCCGTTATAGAGATGCTCCGCCCCATAAGAGAAGAGTCTGAGAGAATGCTTGCAGACAAGGCATACCTCAAAGACGTTTACACTCAGGGCGCTCAGAAGGCAAGTTCCATTGCCCGCAAGACCCTGCGCAAGGTCTATAAGCGTGTAGGCTTCGTTGAAAAGCCTTTCTGATTTAAAATATTATAGAAAATTTGGAGATAAATATTGATGTTTCCTAACATGGCTTTGTGGTTGAAGCTTCTGCTTTCAGCGGCAGTGGCTTTCGGAGTTTCGCTGTTGATGACTCCGCCTGTAAAGCTTTTTGCCGAAAAAGTAGGTGCCATTGACGTGCCCAAGGATGAGAGGCGTGTGCATAACCACCCCATCCCCAGAATGGGCGGTCTGGCCATAGTGCTGGCATTTCTGCTTTCAATGCTGCTGTTCGTCCCCATGTCCACCCCTGTTATGGGCATGATACTTGGCTCCGTAATTATCGCAGTCATGGGCGCTGTGGACGATATCGTGACTTTAAACGCCTGGGTAAAGCTTGCCGGACAGGTTATCGCCGCTATCGTGGCTATCCGCTGCGGTGTAATCTTTAAAACCGTTACAAACCCCTTTACCGCAGCTTCTGTGGATATTGGCTTCTGGTCAGTTCCCCTGACAATTTTATGGATAGTGGCATGTACCAACGCTGTTAACCTTATAGACGGTCTGGACGGACTTGCTGTGGGCGTTTCCGCAATCAGTTCTTTAACCATGCTGCTTGTGGCACTGTTTGTGTCTGACCCCGGAGTTTCAATTATTCTGGCTGCCCTCACCGGTGCCTGCGTGGGCTTTATGCCTTACAATATGAATCCGGCAAAGATATTTATGGGTGATGTTGGCTCTCAGTTTTTGGGCTTTGTGCTTTCAACAGTCTCAATTCTGGGTCTGTTCAAGTTCCACGCCATTATATCTTTCTTAGTGCCTCTGCTTGCACTGGCTGTCCCTCTGGCAGATACAATTTTTGCTTTCTTCCGCCGTATAATTCACGGTCAAAGCCCCTTCCATGCAGATAAAGGTCATTTTCATCACCGTCTGCTGGCAATGGGTTTAAACCAGAAACAGGCTGTGGCTGTACTTTACGGTATTTCCGCAGTTCTGGGTCTGCTGGCAGTTCTTCTGGCAGGAACCGGAATTCTGGTGCGTTCCATATGCCTTGTGACTGCACTTGTAATTTCCATTTTCATATGGCTTTTTGTTTTCCGTAAAAATCCCAACATTCAGCCCCTAAACCGCAACGGAGAGCCGAAAGAGCAGGAAGAAAAACACCAAAATAATAAAGAATAAAAAATTAAGGAGCAATGTTTTCGGACATTGCTCCAAGCTTTATATATTATAATAGAAACATAGCTCCCATAATTATCAGCAGCTCGCTGTCCCCGCTCTCTCTGTACATAAGGTAAAGAATTAGAAGCAGAATTAAATCCTCCGTCTCCAGATCGCCGATACTGTTGGGGAGAAGATTTTGAAGATCTTTTAGTAGCCCCATTTTTCGTCGTGGCTGAGGTGTATTCATGCCCTCACGGTTACAGCTTCCGCTGTTATAATTGCCGTTACCTTGATTTCCGCTGTTATAGCTTCCGCTATTTTGGTTTCCGTTGTTGTAGCTTCTGCTGCTTCGGTTTTCACTGTTTCGGTTCACGACACTCTGGTTTCCGTAATTACAGTTTTCCCTGTTTACCCGTGGACTTTCCGTTCTTCTTTCCCGCACCGGACTGTCCTCAACACGGCGGAAACGGCCTGTATTTCCCTCATAGCGGTTATACACTGCCATCATCCCCCATCTCTCCTAATGTGAGCCTTGCCACCTTGGCAATTCGGGCAATTTTTATTGCCTTATCCATTTTGTTCCGTCTCTTTTCCGACAGGTACGGCTCCATAGCTTTCAAGAGAGCGGTTTGGTTGTCATCTTCCGAGTTTACGGCGCTTAAAACCTTGGCAATTCTGCCCATAGTTTCTCCGTCAATGCCGCCCATAATAGAGCCGAGGACATTGTTGTCCCCACTTTTTTCAGAGCTGACGGGCGGAGCTTTCTCAGCGCCGTCACCACCCATGAGCGTTTTCGCAAGACCAGCTATTTTATCCATCTGAGCAGGATCGTTTAAAATGCTGTTGAGCTTATCCTCAAAATCGCTCACGGCAGGCTCCCCCCTTTAATCTCCCATAAGCTTCATCAGGTTTTCCGCCAGACGTTTTCCCTCGTCGGTACTGAGTACACTGTTCAAAATTCCCCGCATAGCTGCACCGTCGCCATCTCTGGCGGCCTTTTCCAGTTCTTCGGGGTCAACCATTTTTCCAACCTGCACTCCGTCCTGAGACTCTGCAAGTCTTTTCAGATCCTCAGTCTTGCCCCGACGTTCTAATTCTCTTCCCACTTCTTCAAAATTCCGCATTAGACCACACTCCGTTCAATTCAGTATATTCACAAGCTTTGCGATTGATAATAAGAAATTTAAAAAAGAGGTAAAAATATGAAAGCTGCTGTTTTTTCCGATACTCACGGTAACACTGCCCTCATGCTTGAGGCAATAAGACGCACAAGACCGGATATTGTCATTCACCTTGGTGACTACGAGAGAGATACAGAATGTATACGCCGGGAATTTCCCGATATTCCATTATATAATGTAGCCGGCAACTGTGATTTGGCTTCCATCGGCCTGCTTGACGATATTGTTCCTATGGGACCTGTGAAAGCACTCATAACTCACGGACATATGTATAATGTTAAATACAGCACCGACCGCCTGATATACGCCGCTCAGGAGCGGCAGGTTCAGATTGTCATGTACGGTCACACCCATGTGCCGGACAACTCCGAAGCAGGTGGCGTTAAGGTCATAAACCCCGGTTCTTCAGGCCGTGGATTAAAACCCACTTACGCATTTGTTGAGGTTTTCCCAAATGGCGGAATTGCCTCCGAAATCAGACAGCTTTAAGCAAGATTTTTATTGCTTTAAAGTTTACAGTTTGTTAAAATATAGCTGTCAAAGATTGGGGGGATATTTATGTCAAAAGACAACAATGTATTTAAGTCTCTTGAATCATTAGGCTTCGAGACTCACGGCTCATACAGCTGCGGCAGCTACAAGGGATATGCAATGGACTTTCGCCTTGAAAACTCCTATTATTATCTGGACATTGCAGTAAGAGTTGAAGCAAAAAGCAAAGAACTTAAAAACGCTCTTAAAACTGCCGTCAAAAATACCGGACTGAAGTTCAGTTTTTACACAAATCAAGGCTCTTTTCTCAGTTTTCTGACTCGCTTCAACAGGAAAAGTCCTTACGAAGAGCAGGCCGCTGCCTTTATGGATGCCGTTGTCAACATTCTCCGTGACATGAATATTCAGCCTGCAAACACCTGCGCTGTGTGCGGCGGCGGTTCTCCCGATTCTCTTTGCTGTGTCTCCAGTTATCAGCCAGTACATAGTGCCTGCATGAAGCGTATGCATGAAGAGGCTAAGGATTCCGCAGAGCATAACCGCCAGAACGGTAGTTATCTCACCGGATTTATAGGCGCTTTTCTTGGTGCAATCATAGGTTTGCTTCCCAATATTTTCACCGCATTTGCATTCGATACGCTCTATGCCGTGCTGTTTGCCATTGTTCCTATGGCATCAATATGGGGATATAAGAAACTGAACGGAAAAAACAACAAGGGCGCAATCGTCATTGTGGTAATTTTGTCTCTGCTCAGTGTTTTCCTGCTCCAGTTCCTGATTTTAGGTTCTGCCGTAGCAGATGAATACGGAGTAGGCTTCGGAGAAGCAATGCTGGCAGTAGTTGAGATATTCTTAAATCTTGAAGGCCTTGTGATGATAGCCTCAGAAAGTCTTATAGAATTTTTCTTTATGCTTCTGGGTCTGCTCTTCTCATGGGAGTATATCAGCCGCACCAATACAACCGAGCTGAATGCTTCCCAGGCAGTTCTGGATACTCTCCGTCCAAATTCCGCTTATACTCAGCGGTTTGAGAGCGAAACCACAGTTTCTACTGAAATATAAATATTATATAAAAAGGCAGTACCGTTTCTTTGGTACTGCCCTTTTGTTATTTAACTTTACTTAAAGCATACTGCTTTTAAATCCCTCGCCGTGAACCTCGGTTGAATCCATAACGAAGCTGAAAGCGTTGGGGTCTGTCATTTTGATGATTTTCAGTGTCTGAGAAAGCACATTACGTCTCGTTACAGTGACAATCATCTGCTTGTCCTGTCCGGTATATCCGCCGACAGCAGGAACTATCGTAGTTCCACGATCTGTAAAGGTGTTGAGGGCTTTTGAAACCTCGTCGCCTTTTTCTGTTATTATACAGATAACCTTTGCATAATCCACACCCTCTGAAATGGCATCAATAACCTTGGTGCCGATTACAATGGAAATTGCGGAATACAGTGCAACTTCTATATCTCTGAACACCAGTACGGCTATGCCTACAACCACCACGTCCAGAATCAAAAGCATCGTGCCGTTACCAACATTGGGGAAAATCTTTTTCAGAATGAGAGCCAGCAAATCCGTGCCACCGGTGCTTATGCCTCTTAAAAATAAAATTCCCACTCCAACGCCGGTTATAACGCCGCCGAATATAGCAGCTAAAAGCGCGCTGTTTGTATATTGGGGAATAAGGTTACAAATCTCAATAAAAATCGAGAGCAGAACCGTTGAAATAAGGGTCATAGTCAGGGAATACAGTCCCAACGTATGCCATGCGCATATCAGAAGAGGTACGTTTATAATAATAGACCACACGCTCACTCGTATAGGCGTAATATAGGCCAGAGCGGTAGAAAGACCGGTAGCACCGCCGGGTGCAATGTCGTTAGGCACGTTGAAAACCGCTGTTGCAAGAGCCACCAGTGCGCTTCCCACAATGGAAAACAGCAGGTCCGTGACTATCTTTTTATATTTCTCTTTGTACCTTATTTTTTCCATATTATCCTCCTTTTTTATGCCATAAGATATATCTTATCATTATTTTTTCTACTTGCCAAGATAGAAGCATTAAAATTTACAAATAGGAATTCTTATTCATCACATTTCTCCAAATTAAGGGAAAATCTTCTAAAAATACGGTTGACCCTTTGTAAATTTCTGTTATAATCACATTATAAACAATTATTTTGGATACGGTACTGAATTCAGATTTTCAAAAACAGGGGGGATAAAAATGAAATCCACGGGAATTGTACGCAAAGTAGACGAACTGGGACGGGTTGTCCTGCCGATAGAAATGCGCCGTACTCTGGATATTTCTGAGAAAGATGCGTTGGAGATTTATGTTGACGGAGAAAACATAATCCTTCGCAAATATCAGGCTGCATGTGTTTTTTGCGGCAGCACCAGAGGCACACGGGAATTCAAAGGTAAGAACGTCTGCGCAAGCTGCCTTGAAAAGCTGAAAGACCAGTTCTGAGCCTTAATTTTCAAGGGGAGAAATAAAAAAGAAGCGTTGTAAATCCGAGAACACATAAGAATGATTTGCTTTATGTGAACTCAGTCAGCGCTTCTTTTTTATTATCTATGATATATTCTTTTAAATTCGTCGCTTTCGCTTCCGTCGGGATTGCTGAGGATTAAAGTCGGTTCTAATTTCAGACCGGGCTTTCCGCCACGTCTGCCCTCAACAAGTATAAGGTTTGGCGCACTCTCCGCCTTATGGCACACAAGCCGCAGGCGTTTAGGTTCAATCCCTACCCCGCTCATGGCACAGCACACCTCAGACAGGCGCTCAGGCTTATGCACAAGGCAGAAGCTGCCTCCTGTATGCAAAAGGTATGAAGCGGCGGCGCAAATATCTTTTAAATTGCACTCCGTCTCCCCTCTTGCGGCGGCTCGCTCCTTATCGGGAGAAAGCTTTCCGCTGCCAAGCGGAAAGTAGGGTGGATTTGAAACCACTAAATCGAAGCTGCCGGTTTTGAATAATTCCCTACATTTTCTTATATCTCCCGTAACAATCCCGCTCCTTTCGGAGAGGGAATTTATTTTCATGTTGTCCTCTGCCAGCTCTGCGGCCTTAGGGTTAATTTCAAGGCCTGTCATATGGAGCTTATCGGACTTTTGAAGCAGCAAAAGAGCGATAGCACCAGAGGCACAGCCCAGATCTATCCCCTTTTTTCTGCCCGCAGTATTCACAAAGTCCGCCAGAAGTACACAGTCTGTACCCAGTTTGAAATGCTCCGCCTGAGCAAAAAGGGGGCCTCCGGGCCAGAGTTCAAAAAACTCACTCATAGCTTTCTCCATATATAGATTAAAGGGGCGATAAATCGCCCCTTTAATCATAATTTTAACTTACTCCATTACTATGGCTTCTGCGGGGCACTGAGCTGCGCAAGCACCGCACTCAAGGCACTTCTCAGCGTCTATCTCGTAGTGCATCTCGCCCATAGCAATAGCCTCAGCAGGGCACTGAGCTGCGCAGGAACCGCAGGACAGGCACTCATCGGTGATAACATATGCCATGAAAAACTACCTCCATATGTATATTTGGCAGGTGTACATATACACACCCCACCATATCGCTCTTATTGTAGCACAACTATTGCAAAAATCAAATGAAAAATTTCATAGGGTATATAAAATAGTTAAAAGATGTCAATAATTTTTTAGTCAATGATAAGTTTCGCCGCTTTTGGCGGAAGATTTGGGTCATAATCAATTCCATGGGAACTAAGGGGGTACACTATGAAAAGCAACGAGAAATTCAGTCTCAGGGCGGAACAGGCCATTGAGAACGCCAGAAAGGCGGCAGGTGAAATGGGTCACAGCTATGTTGGCACCGAGCACCTGCTTCTGGGAATATTGATGGAGAGCGGCGGTATAGGCGCAAACATTCTCGCCTCAAGGGGCATCGGTGAGCGTGAGTTGAGGCGGGCAATTCTGGAGTTAGACGGTGCAGGCGCACCGGGCATACCGGCTCAGGGTCTCAGCGCAAGGGCTAAAACAGCCGTGGAAAGAGCATCTATGGAGGCAAGTGTCCTCCGAAACGGATATATAGGCACGGAGCACCTGCTAATAGGTATTCTCCGCCAGCCGGAATGTTGCGGCAGTCAGGTTATTCAAAATCTTGGTATAGATTTAAACGACCTTTACACCGATGTTCTGGCACTCTTCGGCAGTCCGTCATCCTCCGGCAGATCACAGATAGGAACCGTACGCAGCACTGTCCGCCGTACCGACACGAAAATTCTGGATCAGTACAGCCGTGATTTAACAGAGCTTGCCGCCATGGGGCGCATATCTCCTGTGGTATGCCGAGGAAATGAAATTCAGAGAGCTGTTCAGATACTGTCACGAAAAACCAAAAACAACCCTGTTCTGGTAGGTGAACCGGGTGTAGGTAAAACCGCAGTTGCAGAGGGGCTCGCCCTGTCTGTCTCCAAAGGTGACGCTCCCGACGATCTGAAACGAAAACGTATAGTAAGTCTGGACATACCTGCAATGCTGGCAGGAACAAAGTACCGTGGTGACTTTGAAGAGAGGGTAAAATCCGTTTTACGAGATGTGAAGCGTGCAGGAGATGTGATACTTTTTATAGATGAACTGCACACCATAATAGGGGCCGGCAGTGCCGAGGGCTCAATTGATGCGGCAAACATCTTGAAGCCTGCTCTGGGCAGAGGTGAAATCCAGATAATCGGCGCAACAACGCCTGAGGAATACCGCAAGCATATAGAAAAAGACCCCGCACTTGAGCGGCGTTTTCAGCCGGTGCAGGTGTCGGAGCCAAGCAGAGAGCAGACCGTGGACATGCTTATGAGCCTTAGAGCAGGGCTTGAAAAGCACCACGGCATAAAAATAAGCGATGAAGCGATTTTTTCAGCCTGCGACCTTTCCATTCGCTATATTCCAGACAGGTTTCTCCCTGATAAGGCCATAGACCTTATAGATGAAGCCTGCGCCGCTGTCAGATTGAAAAAGCCCAAATCCAAAGAGGAGAAAACCGTAAAGGCTCAAGACATTGCAGAAGTAGTATCCATGTGGACTAATATACCCGTGACCGGTCTTTCCGGTGACGAGAAAAACAAGCTTGTAAATCTGGAAGCTCGGTTAAAAGAGCGCATTATCGGGCAGGACGAGGCGGTTTCCGCCGTTGCCAGAGCAATACGCCGCTCCCGTGTAGGACTTAGAGACCCTGAACGGCCTGTGGGCAGTTTTCTGTTTTTAGGCCCCACAGGCGTGGGAAAGACAGAGCTTTGCCGTGCTATTGCAGAAACGGTGTACGGCGATGAAAAGGCAATGATACGGCTTGATATGTCCGAATACATGGAAAAGCACAGTGTCAGCCGTCTCATCGGCTCACCTCCAGGCTATGTGGGCTATGAGGAAGGCGGTCAGCTCACGGAAAAGATACGCCGTCACCCATGGTCGGTAGTTCTGTTTGATGAGATAGAAAAAGCTCACGAAGATATATGGAGCATACTTTTGCAGATAATGGACGACGGACATCTCACAGATGCCGCAGGCCGTCGGGTGGATTTCAGAAATTCCCTTATAGTTATGACTTCAAATATAGGCGCTAAAACCATAACAGAAAACCGCTGTTCTCTCGGCTTTGAAAGCGGCGGAGTGAGAACGGCAGCTGAAATGAGAAGTGCAGTAATGGAGGAATTAAGACAGACTTTCAAGCCTGAGTTTTTAAACAGGATAGATGAAACAATAGTGTTTAACAGGCTAAGCCGGGATAATCTGCTGGAGATTACCCACAGTCTTTTGGGCGGAATAGAAAAAAGGTTTGAGAAACTGGGTCTGACGCTCATCGTCCCTGATGAAACAGTCCTTTGGCTCTCTCAAAACGGGCAGGATGAGAAATACGGTGCAAGACCGCTGAGACGAGCCTTGCAGCACAGCATAGAGGATGCGGCGGCAGAACTCCTGTTAGATGGAAAAGCCGCCACCGGAGACAGAATCTCCGCCGTCATCAGTGACGGCAAACTGAAAATCTCCGTGGCGGTTTGATTTTAAAAAATTATCAGGATTTTACTAAATCAGCAATTTTTCAGTGCTTCTATGCCTTCAGCAATCTGCTCTTCGGTAAGATTTAATGCCTTTGCAGTGGCAACAAAAAGCTTGCCGGGGTCGGGCTGAGTTTTGGTGGAATCCAGAGTGCTGGCATAATACTCTTCAACGGTAACTGCGGCGGCATAAGTTCTGCCGCAGGTTTTGCCGCATCTTGTAAAACCGGCCTCGCAAATTGCGCCTTTACCCAGCATACTGTTTAAAAGTATATGTACTGAACTGCTTTTCCAGCTTTTATCAACAGAGCGCTCCATAAGCTCTCCACGGGAAAGCGGTTTCTCTGCCTCCCACATAACGTCCATAATTTCGAGTTCGTTCTTTGTTAAATACATTCTGCAAACCCCTTTCCTATATTACACAAAAATAATTAAAATCAAGTCCTTTTTATATGTTTCTATATATAATAAAATGTTACTGTAAAGGGGAATAAATGTCAATATCTAAAAGTAATAACTTTTTGTAAACTTTTTATATTAAATGCATAAAGATGTATGTAGGCATAATTATGTATTATTTTTGCAGCATAATTAGAGTATTTTCATATATTTGCATCTATTTTAATTTTAGGGATAAATTTCCAGTTTTTTATTCAGGCATTTATGTTGTGTAGTTTTCTTGTTTTCTAAAAATATCTTGCGCAATAAATCAATTTAGATGTATTAAAGGGAATTTTTTAGTTTCTATTTCAAAATAATTTTATCCACCGAAACCCGTTTTTCGCCCCCTTGCAGGTTGAAAAACAGAGCATTTAATTATTTTAGTAATATTTTACAAGAGTATGAATTTATTTAAGTATTTCGCTTGACATAACACTAAAGGCAAGCTAAAATAATACAGGCAATATTTATGGAGTTGGGGGAGACTCCGTTAAAATATTTCTTTTCAATTTCGACGGGCATTTTATGGCTCGTCTTGCTTTAGATAAAATTTAAAACTTTAAAATTTATCTTCTTAAACCCACCGCATAATTCTTAAAGAATGGAGGTGTGTTTACTTACTATGCCCTTTTATTATTGGATTGCTATTGTAGTCGTTACTATCGTAGCGGCTGTTGCTTGCTTTTTTCTTGGTATCACCTATCGCAAAAAGGTTGCCGAGCGTGAAATAACCAGTGCAGAAGAAGAAGCAAAGCGTATAATAAATGAATCTATAAAAAGTGCCGAGAGCAAGAAAAGAGAAGCTCTCGTTGAGGCAAAGGAAGAAATACACAAAAGCCGCTCTGAGCACGAGCGGGAAATGAGGGAGCGTCGCGGCGAGCTCCAGAAACAGGAACGCCGTTTACAGCAGAAGGAAGAAAACCTTGACAGAAAACTGGACTCCATTGAGAAGAAAAACGACAATCTTAACAGTAAGATTGCCTCCGTGGAAGCTCAGCAGAAGGAAGTTGCACTTGTAAAGAAGAGCCAGCTTGAAATGCTGGAGAAAATCTCCGGTCTGACCGTTGAGGACGCTAAGAACTATCTCATTGATAACGTTAAAAGCGATGTCACCCATGAGATGGCACTTAAAGTCAAGGAGATTGAAACTCAGTACAAGGAAGAGGCGGACGAAAAAGCGAGAGAAATTATCGCCACAGCTATTCAGCGCTGTGCCGCCGACCACGCAAGTGAGATTACCGTATCCGTCGTTCCCCTCCCCAACGACGAAATGAAAGGTCGTATCATCGGTCGTGAAGGCCGCAATATCCGCAGTATTGAAACTCTTACCGGATGCGATCTTATTATCGACGATACCCCCGAAACTATCACCGTCTCCAGCTTTGACCCTGTCCGCCGTGAAGTGGCAAGACTGGCTCTGGAAAAGCTCATTCAGGACGGTAGAATTCACCCCGCACGCATTGAAGAAATGGTTGCAAAAGCACAGCGTGAAGTCAATGCAGTTATTAAGTCCGAGGGTGAAAGAGCAGTATTTGAAACCAATGTCCACGGTCTGAACCCTGAGATCATAAAGCTTCTGGGTCGCATGAAGTATCGTACAAGCTACGGTCAGAATGTTTTGAACCATTCAATCGAGGTTTCCCACATTGCAGGTCTTATGGCCGCAGAGCTGGGAGTGGACGTTGCCACTGCAAAACGTGCAGGTCTCCTGCATGACCTTGGTAAAGCCATTGACCACGAGGTTGAGGGCAGCCACGTTACTATCGGCGTTGACCTTGCCAGAAAGTACCGTGAGTCTGATGAAGTTATCCACGCTATCGAAGCTCACCACGGCGATGTTGAGCCTCACTCTGTTGTTGCATGTATTGTACAGGCTGCCGATGCAATCTCCGCTTCCCGTCCCGGTGCAAGACGTGAGAACATTGAAAACTACGTTAAACGTCTGGAGCGTCTTGAAGAAGTCGCTAAGAGCTTCCCCGGTATCGCAAGCTCCTACGCTATCCAGGCAGGCCGTGAAATTCGTATCATGGTTAAACCTGAGGAAGTCAGCGAGGATCAGATGGTTCTTCTTGCTCGTGATATTGCAAAGAAGATCGAGGAAGAGCTCACATATCCCGGTCAGATAAAGGTTCATCTCCTGAGAGAGACCAAGGCCGTTGATTACGCAAAATAAGAAAACAAAGAGTGCGTCTTTAAAACGCACTCTTTTTCTATACCTTTTTATTTACTGTTTCAAACTTTTATGTACCGTTTTAAACTTGTTGTTTCCTGTTTCACTTTGCCTTTAAATTAAAGTCTGCATTTTGCCGTCAGACATGGTTTCAAAATCAAAGCCCAAAATCTGCAATGTGAGCTTATCTCTCTGACCTGAATAGAATTTATCCAGTACCTTTCCGAAGACCTCCTGTGTAGGGTCTGCCGCTTCGAAAAGGGTCATGGATGAGCAGAGCTTCAGGTTGTCAGGCCAGCCCATTACCGCATCAGCGTCGCTTGTTTGAAGTTCCAGAAGTGTCTGAGAGATTTCTATAAGGTGAGCGCCCAGAACGGGGTGAGCGAGAAATTCTCTGGCTTCTTCAATATCTTTTATGGAATAATACTGAGCGGTTGAACTGCTTCCCAGTCCCTTTATCTGAGGAAAAATGTACCATATCCAGTGACTGCGCTTTCTGCCTGCACGGATTTCCGCCAGTGCTGCGGGATAGTCACGCTTGTTAGGATTTAAAAATCTCTCTACACCGCTAATGTCCTTATTCATAGCCTTTCCTCCTTGGTTTTTATGCTCTTATTTTATCACAAAGCAAATAAAAAGAAAGCTATTTCACTAAAGATTAAAAACTGCTCAGGCTTTTCAGTGCTGAGTAGTTTTTTGCTCAGTCTCACACGGTACGGCTTGCATATTTTCACTCATAGATTTCTTTTTTCCGTTTCTTTATTATTTCCCCACCGCTTTTGACATTTTTCTCTCCCCCGCTGAGCTATACTTCATGTATCGGGAGGTGAAAATTTGAAAAAGTTTTTTACTCTTTTTATGACTGTTTTAATTTCATTGGGCCTTAGTACCTGTGCTTTAAGGGAAAGTTTGCCCGAACCTGACTACATAAAAGTTATGGCAGAAGCTGCCGCAAAGGGAAATATCAGGTCAGGCCGTTTAGCAGAAGAGAACTGGAACCGCTGTTTAGCCGAGAGCGAATCCGACAAACAGGCCATTTCCTTTGACGATCTTTACCTGCTGTCCAAGTTCATCACTTTTCAGGCGGGAAAGCATTGGCTCAAAGATGATTTTCTGGTATGCGTAGGTGAAGTGGTTATGAACCGTGTGGCTTCACCTGAATTTCCCAACACCATAAAGGAAGTTATATTTGAACCGGGACAATACGAGGGCGTAGACTCTAAAAGCTTTAAGGATTTGATTCCCACTGAAAAATGCGTTAATGCTGCAGTACGACTTTTACAGGGGGAACGCCTTATGGAAAGCTATGTGGTGATTCAGTCCGATATGCGGATCGGTAATGTATATTCCGCCTATGGCGACAGAGTTATGGGCTTTACCTACTTCTGTGAAAGCCCAAACCTTGAACTATATGAAGATTCTCAGCCCTCAAGCTCTACCTTGCACCGAACTGTTGACAACTCACCAAAAGTATCTGTCAGCGGCGATGCTTTTCGAGATTTCAAGGACAGCAGTATTATTGTTTATTCCGAAAGCAGAAATCCTTAATTCACCCTCTCTATACACAGCCTTGAATGCAGCATTCCCCACCGAACCACGGTGGGGAATGCTCATGTCAGCACAGAAAAATATCTGCAACAAAAATACTCCCTGCCGCAGCTTGCGGCAGGGAGTATACTTAAATCTTATTTCTGGGATTTGCTCTTTATGTAAGCGTCAATGCTCTTTGCACCGGTCTTACCTGCACCCATAGCCAGGATAACAGTAGCAGCACCTGTAACAGCATCACCGCCGGCAAACACGCCCTCACGGGAAGTTCTGCCCTTATCGTCTGCCTGAATACCGCCCTTGGGAGTGGTTTCCAGATTCTTGGTGGTGGACTTTATCAGGGGGTTGGGGCTGGTACCGATAGCAATAACAACGGCATCGCAGGGAAGAACCCAGTTGCTGCCCTCGATAGGCTCAGGACGGCGGCGACCCTTTGCATCGGGAGCGCCAAGCTCCTGACGGACAAGCTCAATACCTGTAACTCTGCCGTTTTCATCACCGACAATCTGTGCGGGGTTATTGAGCAGAGTGAACTCAATGCCCTCTGCCTCGGCGTGCTCGACCTCTTCCTTACGGGCAGGCAGCTCGTCCTTACCACGGCGGTAGGTGATGTAAACATTGTCAGCGCCCAGACGCTTTGCAACTCTTGCAGCGTCCATAGCGACGTTGCCGCCGCCGACGATAGCTACATTCTTGAACTTCTTGATAGGTGTATCGTAATCATCTCTGTAAGCCTTCATCAGGTTTACACGGGTGAGGAACTCATTTGCGGAGTAAACGCCCAGCATATTCTCACCTGGAATGTGGAGGAACTGGGGCAGACCTGCACCGGAACCGATAAACACAGCCTCGTAACCGTCCTCGAAGAGCTCGTCAACAGTGAGAGAGCGACCTATAACAGCGTTGGTGATAACTTTTACACCCATAGCTTTCAGGTTCTCAATCTCAGCTGCAACTATCTCCTTGGGCAGACGGAATTGAGGAATACCGTAGACCAGAACACCGCCGGCCTTGTGGAATGCCTCGTAAATATCAACATCATAGCCCATCTTACGCAGGTCGCCTGCACAGGTCAGGCCGGCAGGGCCGGAACCTACGACAGCAATCTTGTGGCCGTTGGACTGAGGAGCAACAACAGCGGGCTTATTAACCTTGTTCATGTGGTAGTCTGCAACGAAACGCTCCAGTCTGCCTATGCCCACGCTCTCGCCCTTAATACCACGGACGCACTTGCTCTCGCACTGCTTCTCCTGAGGGCACACACGGCCGCAGACAGCAGGCAGAGAGTTGGTGGAAGTAATGACCTCGTATGCTCCGTCAAAATCACCCTCAGCTACCTTTGCGATAAACTCAGGTATACGGACGGAAACAGGGCAGCCTGTACGGCAGAGAGGATTGCGGCAGTTAAGGCAGCGCTTTGCCTCGTCTATTGCCATCTCGGGAGTATAGCCCAGAGCCACTTCATCAAAGTTGTGGTTACGGACCTGTGGATCCTGCTCGGGCATGGGATTTTTGGTCATTTTCATATTAGCCATTGCTGCGTTTACCTCCAGTCATTCTGCAGATATGCTTACCCTGTTCGCCTTCCTCTTCGTTATAGAAAGCGGAGCGCTTAATAAGGGAATCGAAGTCTACCTGATGAGCATCAAAGTCGGGACCGTCAACGCAGGCGAACTTAACCTCGCCGCCAACGATTACACGGCAGCCACCGCACATACCGGTGCCGTCAACCATAATGGGGTCAAGAGAAATGATGGTCTTGATGCCGTAAGGTCTGGTGGTCTCAGCAACGAACTTCATCATAATGTCGGGGCCGATAGCGATAACTCTGTCGAACTGCTCGCCGGCCTCGATTTCGTTTTTAAGGAACTGAGTAGTAAAGCCCTTTTCACCGAAAGAACCGTCATCGGTGCAGATTATGAGCTTGTTGGAAGCAGCCTTCATCTCGTCCTCAAGGATAACAATGTCCTTGCTTCTGAAGCCTGCTATCATGGTAACGTCAATACCTCTGGCGTGCATTTCCTTTGCAATGGGGTATGCAATGGCGCAGCCAACACCGCCGCCGACAACTGCGACCTTCTTCAGTCCGTCCATCTCGGTTGCGTGACCCAGAGGTCCGACAATGTCGGTGATATAGTCGCCCTGCTCAACAGTGTGGAGCATCTTGGTAGTGCGACCGGCAGCCTGAACCATAACGGTAACAGTGCCCTTTTCTCTGTCCCAGCCTGCGACGGAAACAGGAACACGCTCGCCCTGTTCATCCAGACGGAAGATGACAAACTGACCGGCCTGAGCATGTCTTGCGATGAGAGGAGCCTCTATCTCAAACAGGCATATAGTTTTGGCCTCGTTTAAAAATCTTTTCGTTACTACTTTATACATTTTAACACCTCTGTCTTAGTTTTTTTGTTTTATTTGCTGAACCTATTTTACCTTAGGCGTATGCCAAAGTCAAATGGAATATTATAATGTATATTATATGCAAAAGCTTATACAGTAAATAGTTTTTTCATACCATGTATAAGATTACTTTTTTACTGGTTTTTGTCAAGAATTATTTTTTACATATCTGAGCACATAATCCGCAAAGCGACGTGCGACCGGAGGCGCCTTTTCACCTGCCGCAACAGCCATTCCTATGGTGCGTTTTGCCTCTGGAACAAGTGGCAAAATCTGGAGATTATCGTGTCTGCCTTTCAGCAGAAGTTCGGGCATAATACTGATTCCAAGCCCCTGTTCAACCATAGCAATAACCGCATAGTCGTCCTTTGTATAAAAGCGCACATTGGGTTTCACCCCTGCCGCTTCAAGGGCTCGCCTTGCGTCATGGTCGGAGCTTTCAAGCAGGCTTATAAAAGGCTCTGTCTCACACTCCACCAGAGGAAATTTGGGGTAATTTTTAAAGCGGCTGTTTTCCGGCAGAATTGCAAAAAGCCTGTCCTCCATAAGTGCGGTACACGGGCAGTCCACACCGCAGGGCATACTGACAAAGCCTATATCCACGCTGCCGTCTGAAAGCCACTGCTCAACATCGTGATAGTCTCCGTTTAGAAGCTTAAATTCCACATTGGGGTAGTCGGTCTGAAACTCCTTTAGTATAGTTGGCAGCCAGTGGACAGCAACGGAGGTAAAAGAACCTATACGCACAAGTCCGGTTTCAAGACCTCGAATAGAATTTGCAAGCTGATTTAAGCGTTCAGCGGAATTTAAAAGTCCTCTCACGGCAGGCAGAAGCTTTTCTCCCTCTTCCGTGAGCCAGACTCCCCCTCTGCTTCTTTTCAGGACTGCAAAGCCCAGTTCTTCCTCAAGGCTCAATATGCTGTGGCTTACAGCAGACTGGCTAAGATTTAGCTTTTCCGCCGCCCTTGTCATACTTCCAAGCTCTATTACCGTCATCAGGCACTGGTATTTAGCAAAGTTTATCTTGTCCATTATTCCCTCTTGCATGAATTTTTTTCATCTTTATGTATTTAGAATTAAGTACATTCATATTATAAGCCTAAAAACGCTTTTTTCAAGCCCTTCCGACCTATTTTCTCCTGTTGCGGCCATAAATATCCTGTATAATCAGTCACAAGATATTTGAAGGAGAGGATTTATATGACAAGCGCAGAATTATGTATAATACTTGCTATTGCAGTTTATCTTTTGGGTATGCTTTTTATAGGCTTTTTCTACTGCAAAAAAAATAACAGCGCCGGTGACTTCTACCTGGGCGGCAGAAAGCTTGGCCCTGTGGTAGTTGCGCTCAGTACAGAGGCATCTGATATGTCAAGCTGGCTCTTGATGGGAGTTCCCGGTCTTGCATATTTCTTCGGCATGGCTGATGCCACATGGACGGTTATCGGTCTTGCATTGGGCACTTATTTAAACTGGCTGGTTGTGGCAAAAAGGCTTCGCCGCTATTCCGCACGTCTGGGTGCTATCACAATTCCCGACTTTTTTGCCCACAGATACAGAGATAAAAGCGGACTTCTGGAGGGTATTGCCGCTCTCATCATAATTATTTTCTTTATCCCCTATACTGCTTCCGGCTTTGCAGCCTGCGGAAAACTTTTCACAAACATTTTTGATGTAAACTATATGCCTGCCATGATAATAAGTGCCGCTGTTATCGTTGCCTACTGCGCAATGGGAGGATTTATGGCAGCCTCCGTCACAAGCCTTATTCAGAGCCTTGTTATGACCGTGGCACTGGTTATAATTCTTGTGTTCGGAATACATACAGCCGGCGGCTGGAGCGCTGTTATAGATAACGCAATGGCACTCCCCGGATATTTGGATTTAAGCCACAGCACCGATATAGTTTCAAAGCAGCTCTCAAACTACGGCTTTTTGTCTATCGTTTCCACTCTGGCATGGGGTCTGGGTTACTTCGGTATGCCCCACATCTTAAATCACTTCATGGCTATTGAGGACGGCGAAAAGCTGAAAGTTTCCCGCAGAATTGGTACTGTATGGGTTGTTATTTCAATGGCTGTTGCAATAGTTGTAGGTATTGTAGGCTACGCTATGAGCAATGTAGGCGCAATCGCTCCCTTTAACTCCGCATCCGATGCCGAGGCAATTCTGGTTCGTATTTCAGCCCTTTTGAGTAAAGCCGGTATACTTCCTGCAATTCTGGCTGGTCTTGTTCTGGCAGGTATTCTGGCCTCCACCATGTCCACCGCCGATGCGCAGCTTCTGGCTTCTGCATCAAGTATTTCCCATAATATTGTCAGAGGAGTTTTCCACATTGAACTGACAAACAAGCAGGAAATGCGTGTCGCCCGTGTGACTGTATTTGTAGTTGCAGTTCTGGGCGTAGTGCTTGCCAGAAATCCCGAAAGCTCTGTTTTCGGCATTGTTTCTTTTGCATGGGCAGGCTTCGGTGCCGCTTTCGGCGCTCTGATGCTCTTCTCCCTGTTCTGGAAACGCACCAATAAATACGGCGCTCTTGCCGGTATGCTCTCCGGCGGCATAACCGTTTTCATCTGGAAATACCTTGTCCGTCCTCTTGGCGGTGTGTGGGACATCTACGAACTGCTCCCTGCATTTATAATCAGCTCCTTGTTCATAGTTGTTGTGAGCCTGCTCACTGCAAAGCCCGATGATGAAATCGTGGAAGAATTCAAGAGCATTTAAGTTTTAAAAAATCACGGAAGTTTTTACTTCCGTGATTTTTATTATCTGTATTCAACATTCATTTTAAAGACTGTACCGTCATTTTCGCCGGTAATATAAATTCTGTTGTCCTCTTCGCCCCAGAAAAGCTTTATCTCCTCGCCTATCAGAGCCTCGGAAACATAGTCAGTAGTGACTTCATACAGGTGCTTTCCCTCAATACGGGACTTGAAGCAGTTTTCGCTCATCTCGTAATAACGGGTGTTATTCATGTGGAGGTTTATATCCATGTATTCTGTGGGTACTACAAAGTTTGTGCTTTCCGTGGTGGGAAGCTTTTTAGCTGCACCGGGCAGGCGGCATTCCTCACCTGTAACTATACCGTCAAAGTCTATATCATAATCTTTAGGTGCTGAGAGCTTGCGGCTTTCCATATTTACTAAAGTCCAGATAGCACTACCCTCTATGATTTTCTCGCCCCTGCTGTCACGGATAACATAAAATCTGGGGAACATAACATGCTTTGTTTTTCCGGGCCATGTAGTTATACTGAGTTTCTCGCCCTTTTCAGGCCAACGTTCAGCCTTGATGTAATGTCTCGCAACTACCCAGATAAGCCCTTTTGTTGAAAGCTTATCCATACCCAATCCCAGCATTTCGCAGTGTTCGGCGGATACGTCCTGTAAAATTTTAAAAAGTCCTGTTGTTGAAAGCTCCTCTGAGAGCTGTACTTCTTTTTTATAAACTTCCATTTTTAACCTTCCAAAACTGTTTTTGCCTATTATAAACTTTATTTTTGGAAAATAACAGTCTTTTCGAGGAAAATATCTAAACTTTTCACAATTTAATAGGGTATTATTTCGCCCGGATTTTCCAGAGTGTAGCCCCCCATTTGTGTAATTCTATCCCTGAAGCTGTCGCTTTTAAGGGCGGATATAAGACTCTGAACCATTTCCGTCTCCCACGCAAAGTCCGGTATTATAAGGTCGTATTCCTCAATACATATGGGCAGAAAATCCAGATCATAGAGCTTTGCGGCGGAGTATATTCCAAGGCCAAAATCGGCAGAACCACCTGCTATCTGAGCCGCCACCGAGGTGTGGGTCAGCTCTTCCCTGTCCCAGCCTGTTATGCTGTCAGTGTCAAGTCCTGCCTTTTCTCTCAGATAATCGGCAAGAATTCTTGTGCCAGAACCTTTCTGTCGGTTAACATAACGTCCTTTTACAGCATCTTTAAAGACTTTAACTCCCAGAGGGTTGCCCTTGTTTATCATAAGTCCCTGCTGTCTACCCACGCAGCGTACAAGCTTCACATCGTGCTTGGGGAAGTAGCGGCGCATGTAGCTCAGATTGTATTCCCCAGTCTCCGTATCCAAAAGATGACAGCCGCCCACGTGAGCCTCACCACGGCGCATTGCCATAATGCCACCCATAGAGCCTACATGGGAGGAGCTGAGGTAGATTTTTTCATTCTGCCTGTGGATAAGCTCCGAAAGCTCGTCTATCAGCGGATCGTGGCTTCCTATAACTACAATAGTGTTTTTAAGCCTTTCCTCTGGCTTCAAAAGCCTAACTTTTACTTTTTCGCCTGCTTCACAGCCCTCAACACCCTGCGGCACTTCCAAGATGCCGTCAGCCTTCATAAAGGAGCTGACAACGCCGCTGCCACGATTTAGTGGTGATGCCATCAGCTTATTTCCCACATAGCCAAGGCGTGTTCTTATAAATTCCTCATATTTAAAGCCGGAGACCAGACTTTTTGTAAGTACAGCTTCGGCGTACTTTTTATCTACACTGTTTTTGTGAAACCATTTTTCAATCAGGGGCTTTAGAATTTCTTCTATAACGATTATGCCTGAAACTGGATAGCCGGGAACGCCTAACACTGCTTTTTCTCCGCAAAGCCCCAGGATTGCAGGCTTGCCCGGTTTTATGGCGATACCGTGGCAGGAAATTTCCCCAAGCTCTTCTATTACTGCGGCGGAACAGTCGTCCCGACCGGCAGAAGAACCGGCATTTAAAATCACCATGTCGCACTCATTGAGTGCTTTTTGTGTGGCCGCTTTTATCTCTGCGAAATCATCTCGCACTATGTGGTAGGCTTTGGCTTCTGCCCCCCATGTGTTAAGCATTGAAGAAAAAATAGAGGAGTTAAATTCCAGTATATCCCCCTCTTTAGGGTTTTCGCAAGGCTGTACCAGCTCGTCTCCCGTAGGAATAATGCCGATAACAGGCTTTTTAATCACCTGTATTTCCAACACGCCGCCTGCTATCATAGCGCCGATTGCCGATGGAGAAACCTCCTCAAAGCTCTGCAAAATCATTTCCCCTGCGCAAATGTCCTCACCTATTTGGCGAATGTGCTGCCAGGGTGCGGCAGGGGAATAGAGTTTAATTGAGCCGTCAGAGTTTTTAACAACATCTTCCACCATAATAACGGCATCACAGCCCTCTGGCACAGGGTCGCCTGTGTCAACTACGGTGAATTTATCTTTTCCCAGAATTACAGGTCTTGTCTCGCTTGCGCCGAAGCTGTCCTTTGCCACAAGCGCAACACCGTCCATTGCAGAGGCGGCATAGTGGGGAGCGCAGATTTTAGCGTAAACAGGAGCGGCGGTTATCCGTCCGCAGGAATCCTGAACTCTTATAGTCTCGCTTTTTCCGCAAAAACCATTTTGGAACAGTCTGTCTATGTAATTTTCTCTGGCTTCATTTAAAGCCGTATTACTCAGGTATTTAAAAGCCATTTTAGCCTCCTAATTTATATAGATCTGAACTTCTGCCCCTTGGGGCAGTCCTTCCACGTCCCGCTCTATTATAAAATATCCATCAGAAGAAGAAAGAACGCTTATGAGCCCCGACTTCCCTCTCACCGGTTCTGCAATCAGAGTGCAGCCATCTTTTTTAAGCCTTACGCTTACAATCTCCGCCCTGCCGTGGTTGGCGCTGAGATTTTCACTTAAAATTGCAGGTACTGTGTAAATTTTATCTTCCCGTCCCGTAAGCACACTAAGCAGCGGCAAGACGAAAAGCTTCGACATAAGAAACGCCGCCGCAGGGTGTCCCGGCAAACCGATTACAGGTTTTCCACAGGCTTTTCCCAGAATTGTGGGCTTTCCCGGTTTTACGGCTATGCCGTGGAATAAAATTTCCCCCAGTGAGGAGATCACCTTTTCCGCCGCATCCTTTTGTCCCACAGAACTGCCACCGGATATTATAAATCCGTCACATTCTTTGAGAGAGTTTTCAACACATTGTGTTAAAAGTCGCTCGTCATCTTTTACTATTCCAAAGCTTATAACCTCTGCCCCGAATTCTCTTAGCAGCGCAGAAACAGCAGGGCCGTTAACGTCCCGAATTTCTCCAAGCTTTGGCTTTTTATCAGGCTCTACAAGCTCATCTCCTGTGGAAACAATTCCGATTTTCAGCTTTTTCACCACAGGTACAGACACAATTCCCATAGCCGCCAGAGCGCCTATATCCTGCGCTCTTATAACACAGCCCTTTTTAAGTACTGTTTTTTCTGGATACACGTCGTCTCCCCGACAGATAATGTTCTGTCCAGGTGCAGAAGACTTCAAAATTCCTATACTGCCGTCGCCGTAGCTCTCGGAATATTCCAGCATCTGAACGCAGTCTGCACCCTCAGGCAATGCGCCGCCGGTGGGTATTTTGGCGCAACAGCCGCTTTTAACCGCAAAGTCCGGCTCCTCGCCCATTTTTACCTCACCTGCAACTTCAAAAACAGCAGGTATGGACTCTGAACAGCCAAAGCTGTCGCAGGCTTTAAATGCCCAGCCGTCCACAGTGGAGCGGTCAAAATCCGGCACAAACTCCGCCGCCCTTATATCTTCTGCAAGCACTCTGCCCAAAGCCTCATCTAAAGGCAGATATTCACACTTCTCAAGAGCAGAAAACTCAGTTTTTATAATGTTCAGCGCCTCTGCGGGTGTTTTTACATTCAGCATTTTGAGCCTCCGTAAGCACAATTTATTCAAAGTATAACTCTTATATAATTTTTCCACAAGTATTTATATTCCGCCCTTGACGTGGCCAAGTTAATTTGAGTAAAATAGTTTTATCAACATTTGGAGGCGATAATGTGGACACAAGATATATTAAAAATCTACCTGCCATAAGCCCTGAGGAACAGGATCAGTTAAAGCTCAAAAAAATTCTCATTGCAGGCTGCGGCGGTCTGGGTGGTTATCTCTTTGAATACGCTTTAAGACTTGGTGTGGGTTCTGTGCGGCTCATGGACGGAGACTGCTTTAAGGACAGCAACCTGAACCGTCAGCTTTTAGCCGATAGCGATACCTTGGACGTTTTTAAAGTTATCGCCGCCTCAGACAGAGCGAAAAAGATAAATCCCAATGTAAATGTTGAGGTTTTCACATCTTACATTGACCGCTCCAATGCCTTTGACTCTGTGTTTGACTGTGACGTTGTACTTGACGGACTGGACAATGTCAAAAGCCGGAAGCTTCTGTTAAAAGCCTGTGCCAAGGCAAATATACCATATATTTACGGCTCGGTTTCCGGCTGGACTGCTCAGGCAGCTGTAATAATGCCGGGAGAACAGGGGCTTAAACCTCTCCTTTCAAAGGCTGAAACTGCGGACGACGGAATTCTTGCCTTTACTCCTGCTCTCTGCGCCGCAATGGAAAGCGCCCTTTGTCTGCGCCTGCTCTGCGGCAGAGAGGTGGAGAGCGGAAAGCTGCATTGCATAGATTTACTGAATATGGATTTTGAAAGCTTATCTATAAAGTAAGGAGAAGAAAATGGGAAAAAATATACCTTCAATTGATCAGTGGCTGAAAGAGGCAAAAGCGGATGAAAGCCTGCCTAAAATCGGAATGTATCTTGTCCACAACGGAGTGGTGCGCTCCACGGCTAAAAAGACCGTCCGTGAGGGAAAGGAAGATATGCCGGAGGTTCTGGGCATGGACTTTTCCTATGACAGAGAGGGCGTTGAAAAGCTGAGACAGGAGACTTTAAAGCTCCCCGGAATTTTCTACGCCAGAACATGGTTAAACGAGGGTGAGCTTAAAGCAGGAGACGACATTATGTATGTGCTGATCGGCGGCGACACCAGACCCCATGTAATAGATGCACTTAATTTCCTTGTGGGCGGCATTAAAGATAACTTCGTAAAGGAACTTGAGATTTATTGATTTTTTATTGTTAAAACTTTATCTTTCTACTTATATTCCAAAAAAGCAGGTACATTTTTGTGAACTAAATTTTGATTTAAATCATTGTAATCATTTTATTATTACAATATAATTATTATAAATTTATAAGGAGGTGCTCCTATGGTCTCTCAGTACGGCGGATATATGGGCAAGGTCGTGAAACTGGATTTGAGCACACGACAGGTCAGCGAATATCCCTGGACAGACCGCCAGCGGGAACTATATATAGGCGGCAACATAATGGCAGCTAAAATTCTTTTTGACCACCTTACAGGCACAGAAACCGCCTATTCGGAGGACAACTGGCTTGTGGTTGCCACCGGCCCTCTAACGGGAACCGGAGCGCCCAGCTCCGCAAGATTTGACATCTCAGGTCTATCCCCTCAGACGGGAATCGTTGCCTCCTCCAACTGCGGCGGCAGCTTCGGCTACTACCTAAAAAAAGCAGGCTATGACGCACTTATAATCAGCGGCAAATGCAGTGAGCGCTGCTGGATAGAAATTCGAGAGGATGAATTTCTGTTCCACAGTGCAGAGGATATTTGGGGTATGAAAACCGGCGAATGTCAAAAGGCCATAAAGGAAAAGACCGGCATTAAAAATAAGCTTGGCATGATAGTTATAGGCCCTGCGGGAGAAAATCTGGTAAAATACGCCTCCATTATAAGCGACGAGAGAGCCGCAGGCCGTACCGGCATGGGAGCGGCTTTGGGCTGGAAAAATATTAAGGCCATAGCCGTAACAGGAAATAAGGAAATTCCCGTATACGATAAAGAAGGCACTATGGAATGGTGCAAAAAGTGGTTTGCCTATCTTAAAGCCCACCCCCTTACAGGAAAGCAGATGCCCAGAGTAGGTACGGCAGGTCTGGTAAGTCCTATGCAGGCCAGAGGTCTTTTATCCACGAAAAACTATTCTCAGGGTACATATGAGGACTTTGACATGGTCAGCGGCGAAACTCTGGCAGAAGATTACCTTGTGCATAATCAGGGCTGTCTTACCTGCCCTATCCGCTGCGGCAGAACTGTTAAGGTCAACGGTCAGAACGTGAAAGGCCCTGAGCTTGAAACCCTCGGGCTTCTGGGCGGCAACATCATGAATAATGATATGCAGAAGATTCTGGACTGGAACTATGAGCTTGACGAGCTGGGCATGGACACCATATCCTGCGCCAACACTATCGCATGGGCAATGGAGGCAAACGAGAAAGGAATCTGGAACTGCGGTCTTGAATTCGGAAAAACAGACTGCTTATATCAGGTCTTTGATGATATAGCCCACCGCCGTGGTATAGGCGATGAGCTGGCGGAGGGTTCAAAACGTCTCTCCGATAAATACGGCGGCAAGGAATTTGCCATGCACTCCAAGGGTCTGGAGCTTGCGGCCTATGAGCCGAGACGTGCCGTTGGTCAGGGTCTGGGATACGCTGTTTCTAACCGTGGCGGCTGTCACTTAAACGGCGGCTACCTTGTGGTTATGGAGGGTCTGGGACTGGATATTGACCCGCAAACGCCCAAGGGAAAAGCGGATTTCACAATGATGTTTCAGGATTTGATGGAGGCCATTTCCGCCGCAGGTCAGTGCCTTTTCACTTCTTACGGCGTTCTCCCTGCATTTTTGATTGAAAAGCCCAACCACCCTGTCTCAAAGCTTGCTAACAAGGCTCTGCCCCATCTGGGCTGGGCTATACGGATAGCAAATAAATGTCCCGGACTTTTGTGCATAAATCTGCCCTTTATTCAGCACACCACCATGCTTAAATATGCTACGGGAATGAAGATGAATTTAGGTAAATTTATGCGTATAGGTGAGCGTGGCTACAACACCGAGCGCAGCATAGATTGTTGGTTCGGCATAAGCGCAAAGAACGACAAGCTGCCCAAACGGCTCACCGATGTACCGCAGGATCCCAAAGACCCCACCACAAAAGTACCTCTGGAAAAAATGAAGAAAACCTATTACCATGCCCGAGGCTGGTCTAAGGACGGCATACCGGAAGAAAGACTTTTGAAGAGGCTGAAAATCATATGATAAGGGTACGTTTTTTCGGTCTGCTCCGTCTGGATACAGGCGTAAAGAGCGTGGAGGTAGAAGCTAAAAATATGTCACAGCTTTACAGAGAATTGGAGATAAAATCAGGAATTCCCCTTAAAACTCTGAAAGGCTGTAACGTGTTCATAAACGGGAAACCTAAAAGATTTAATCAAAAGCTCAGAGACGGTGACGAGATTATGTTCCTTGTTCCGTCCTGCGGCGGCTGAAAGGGAGGCGACAACATGAAATTTTCCAAAGTCTTATTAACCACCGGATGCAGAATTTTTCAGGGAGTTTTCAAACTTGCAAATTATGTGGTGCCATATCGTATGCCCGAATATCTGGAAGGCCCCAATTCTATCGGAAGACTTCCTCGCTTTTTGAAAGAAAAGGGCTTGAACGACGTACTTTTTATAACAGGAACAGGTATGCTTCGCCGTGGTCAGGCTGACCCTATGCTAAACGCTATGGACGAAGAGGGCATACGCTACACCACTTTAGGTTTTGACCACCCCGACCCCACCTGCGACGACGTGGAAGAGGGCTGGCGGCTGTATAACGAAAAGGACTGCAAGGTAATCGTTGCAATGGGCGGCGGCTCCAGACTTGACTGTGCAAAAGGCGTTGCCGCAAAGGTTGTGCGCCCCAAGAAGAAGATTACTCAGCTTCAGGGCGTACTTAGAGTACATAAGAAGATACCGCCCTTTGTGGCTATCCCTACAACGGCAGGCACAGGTTCGGAAACCACCATTGCCGCTGTTATAACCGACAGCGAAACCCACCACAAAGCATCTATAAACGACCCCTGCCTTATACCTAAATATGCGGTTCTCGACCCGCTCCTCACTGTGGGTCTGCCACCTGAAACCACCGCCACCACAGGTATGGACGCACTGTGTCACGCAGTTGAAGCATACACCAACCACACCTATAACACAAAGCTTGAAAACAGACTTGCGAAAGAGGCTGTAAACCTTATATACCACAACCTGCTTAAAGTCTATCACGACGGAAACGATGTGGAGGCACGGCAGAAAATGCAGCTCGGCGCTTTCTACGCCGGAAGAGCATTTACCCGTGGTTCTGTGGGCTATGTTCACGCAATAGGTCATACTTTAGGCGGCCTTTACGGTATGCCCCACGGTCTCGCAATGTCAATTTTGCTGCCCCATGTTATGCGCCGGTTTGGTTCTAAAGCCCACAAGAGACTTGCCGAGCTTGCGGACGTGTGCGGAATTTCCGGCCGCAATGATGCTGAGAAAGCAAACGCCTTTATCGACTGGATAGAAGAGGCAAAAAGAGAAATGAATCTGCCGGATAAGATAGACGTCATTCAGGATAAAGACGTAGAGCAGATAATCTCATGGGCAATGAAAGAGGCAAATCCCCTCTATCCCGTGCCTGAGGTTTGGGACAGAGATGATTTCAGAAGGTTTATAGCCAGTGTAAGAGCATAAAAAAACGGATGTGAAAATTCACATCCGTTTTTATGTTCAGTAATTTATAACAGTCCGCTGCACAATGCAGGTCTTTATTTGCCTCCTGCAATTCTGTATGAAATCACAATCTGAAGCATTGAAAGGGCTAAAACCGTGCCGATTATCACCGCTTCGTAGCTGAAAGGCAGCACATTTCTAAGCAGAAATACCACTACAAAGGCAAGAATATAGCTTGCCACTTTAACAATATTTGCCGTTGTCATTGCGGCTGATGTATTTTTTGCAACACAGCGTTTAGTAACAAATCCGTTTGCAAGTGCCACTATTACACCCCATACAAGGCCTACCAGCATACCGAAAAAGTAATTCAATTTAAAGTCCCCTTTTTATCAGGTAATTTCCTGATTTTTTCTAAATTTTATCACAAATATTCTTTATAAACAAGACGAAAAATGCTCCGGGAAAAATCCCGGAGCATTTTACTGTAAGTTTTAACCGAAAACTGCGTCTTCGGGATTTGTTTCAGGAACCTCAGGCACTGTGGGTTCTGTGGGTTCAGTAGGTGCCACAGGTTCAGCAGGTGTTTCCGGTTCGGGAGGTGCAACCGGTGTTTCGGTCTCACCGGAGTCCGGCGGTGTGGTGGGTGTCTCCTCAGGCGTTATAATCTCGCCCTGCTCAGGGGGTACTGAGGGCACAACGATTATTGTGGGTCCTTCGGATTCTTCGGGAACCTCCTCCACCGGTGGTACTGCATTGGTAGTAGCAGTATTACCGGAACTGCTACTGGATGAATAATACCAGTCACCTGCAAGAGTGGTAGTAGCGGTATAACCGTTTCCGTCTCTGTATACTATATCAAGATCACTTGCGCTTATGGCCTTTTCAAAGGGATTAAGGCACTGGTTGAGCATATCTATCCAGGGATAGAGTTCTATAACAGAATAGCTCAGTCCGCCGATTCCGGCAGAGCCACTGGGAACCATGTGGAAGTTTATATCCTCCGGCTGGCACTTCAAAGCCTGACGAATGAAGTAGGCAATGTTTGCGCCGCTGAGATTGGTATCCATTCCGTCAGCAAGTATCTTTACAACTTTAGAAACATTAGGCACATTTCCAAGCGTTATAAACTGCTCGGCGCAGGCTTTCAGGAACTTCTGCTGCATCTCTATACGACCGAAGTCACCGTTTGCATAGTCGTGTCTGAACCGGCAAAGACCCATAGCTGCGTAGCCGTCCAGATGCTGCATACCGGGGTCAAGATGTATATACAGATTCTGAGCAGGGTCTTCGTAGTGCATGGGAACAGGAACTTCAAAATCTACTCCGCCCAGTGCATCAATCACATCTATAAATACACCTAAATCTATAATTGCATAGCAGTCAGGTTCAAAGCCTGTAATGTTTTTCACATGCTGATTGAGTGCATCAATTCCGTTGCCGCCACTGTTTTTAGAGCCCCAGTACACGGAGTTAATCTTTCTAACAGACCAGTCAACATTTATAAGGGTATCCCTGGGTATATTTACAACATCTATTTTATGTTCCTTTGTATCCAGTTTACCCACCATTATGGTATCCGTATTGCCTGTGCCGTCGTCATTACCAACCAGCAGGAATGTATAAATACCGTCCTGTCTGTGTGTATCAAAGGCATCGTTTTCTTTGTCTTTTTTATCTGCAATTTCCACAGGCTTTGTGCTGGGAGCTACGGGGTCTAAATCCGGCGCTTTCTCCCATGCCATGTAAAAGCAGAAAACCGCAATGCCCAGAACTGCCAGTGTACCGAAAACACTCAGCAATATTCTGAGAACAAGCTTCTTTTTATTATTCATACTTTACTCTCCACTTCTCGACATAAATATTTAAAATATCCATTGGCTTGCTATTATAACCCAAATATATGAATAATCAATAAATAAAACGCACTTTAATTCCTAAACTTTCTTAATACTTTGGAAATTATAGCCATCAATGCAAATATTTATAACGACAGAGATATGTTTTATATAAAATGATATTTTCTATTTGAAATTTCAGCAGAAATACATCGCAATTACAAAAAATAAAATTTTCTTTTTTTAGCTCTTGACTTTATTACCAAAAAGTGATAAAGTGCAGACATCAACTTAAAGGAGAAAGAATAATGGCTTTTGTTAATTTCGTAGCTGCATATTATTACTATTACTTTGCTAAAAGGTAATAGTAGTTTGTGCTGCGCATTAACATGACCATAGGAATTAAAGCCGCACGGACTACTCCGGGCGGCTTTTTTGCACCTATTTTAAGGAGGAAAATAAAATGAAAAAAATCACAGCTATAATTCTTGCCCTTATACTCACCCTTTCCATGACAGCCTGCGGTTCAGGCGCACCTGCTTCAGATGCCCCCGCAGAAGCACCTGCCGACAGCGGCGAAAAAGTATTCAATGTAGGTATCTGCCAGCTTGCGCAGCACCCTGCACTTGATGCCGCTACTCAGGGATTTACAGATGCCCTTAAAGAGGGTCTGGCCAACAGAGTGAACATCTCTCTTCAGAACGCCTCCGGCGATTCCGCCACTTGTTCTGTAATTTGCAGTCAGTTTGTAAGTGACGACGTGGATTTAATCATGGCAAACGCCACTGCCTCTCTTCAGGCCGCTGTTTCTGCCACAGGTGATATTCCCGTTCTGGGAACTTCCATCACCGATTACGGCACAGCCTTGGGAGAAGAAGACTGGACAGGAGTTTCCGGAAAGAACATCTCCGGCACTTCCGACCTTGCTCCTCTTGACGGTCAGGCAGGTATAATAAAAGAGCTGTTCCCTGATGCAAAGACTGTTGGTATACTCTACTGCTCAGGTGAGCCTAACTCTCTTTTCCAGGGTCAGACAATAACCCCCATGCTCACTGATATGGGATACGAGGTTAAGGAGTTCAGCTTCTCTGACTCAAACGATGTCTCTTCCGTAACCGCCACCGCCTGCGAGGAGTGCGATGTGCTGTACATTCCCACCGATAACACCGCCGCATCCTGCGGTGAGGCTATAAACAACGTGGCATTAAACGCCGGCGTTCCTATCATTTGCGGTGAAGAACTGGTATGCGCCGTGTTCGGTACTGCAACACTTTCCATCTCCTACTACGACATCGGTTTTGAGACCGGCAAAATGGCCTGCGAAATTCTTTTAAACGGTGCCGATATAAGCCAGATGGAAATTCGTTACTCCCCCAAGTTTGAGAAAGTATACAATCCCGACATTTGCGAAGCTTTAAATGTCAGCGTTCCCGATGATTTCAGAGCAGTAAACGTAGATTAAACTAAGGAGATGTTAAGTCAGTATGGAAGCATATTTTGCCTCTTTGAGCCTGATTAAGCTCATAAAAAACCTTCCCGGCGGTATAGCTCAGGGACTTATATGGGGTCTTATGGCTCTCGGAATATACATTACATTCAGAATTCTGGATGTTGCCGACCTTACGGTGGACGGCTCTTTTACCTGCGGCGGTGCCGTAACGGTTATGCTTATACTGGCTGGCTACCCTGCATGGTTTGCACTTATTGTGGCAGTTCTGGCGGGAATTCTGGCAGGAGTCTGCACCGGTTTTCTCCATACGAAACTGGGTATACCCATAATTCTCTCCGGAATTTTGACCCAGTTTTCTCTCTACTCCATTAACCTAAGGATAATGGGAATGGCGGCGAACAAGGCGGTAAGCGTTGATAAATTTGACCTTATCCTCTCCTCCCGCCACATCTCCGCCGCAATCTGGACAGGGTTTTTCCTGTCACTGGCTCTGGTTCTGGTTTTGTACTGGTACTTCGGCACAGAGCAGGGTTCTGCTATGCGCTCAACCGGCAACAACCCCCATATGAGCAGTGCTTTAGGTATAAACATAAGCTCCATGAAAGTTTTAGGTCTCGGCCTTTCAAACGGTATCGTGGCTCTCTCCGGCGGACTTATGGCTCAGTATCAGGGCTTTGCCGATATAAACATGGGCAGAGGCGCAATCGTTATCGGCCTTGCCGCTGTTATAATCGGAGAAGTTTTAGGCCGTGGAATTCTGGGAAAGCATCTGAACTTCTTAGGCATATTTGCTTTCACGGTGGTTGGTGGAATTATCTACTACCTTGTTGTTATAACCGTTCTCTGGCTTAAACTTAACTCCAATGACTTAAAACTTTTCACCGCCATAATTGTTGCGCTGTTTCTTGCAATCCCCTACCTGCGTGAGCAGTCAAAGACTTCATTCAGGAAACTAAAAAAGAAAGGTTCTGAGCAAAATGCTTAAACTGGAACATATAAGCAAAACCTTTAATAAAGGTACAACAAATGAGAAAAAAGCCCTCAGCGACCTTAATCTTCATTTGTCTCCCGGTGATTTTGTAACTGTTATCGGCGGAAACGGTGCAGGAAAATCCACCATGCTAAACGCAGTAGCTGGTGTGTGGCCTGTGGATGAGGGCAGAATAATTCTTGACGGCAAAGACATTACCGCCCTGCCCGAACACAAGAGAGCGGAGCTTATAGGCCGTGTATTTCAGGACCCTATGATGGGTACAGCACCAAATATGCAGGTTGAAGAAAATCTGGCACTGGCACTGAGAAGAGGAAAACGCCGTGGTCTCCGCTGGGGCGTAACTGCGGGCGAAAAGGAGCAGTACAGAGAGCTTCTTAAACCTCTTGGACTTGGTCTTGAGGACAGAATGAGCGCCAAGGTGGGTCTTCTATCCGGCGGTCAGCGGCAGGCGCTCACCCTTTTAATGGCTTCTCTAAAAAAGCCTAAGCTGCTGCTTCTGGACGAACACACCGCCGCTCTCGACCCTGCAACCGCCCAGAAGGTTCTGGAGCTGTCCGACAGGATTGTTGAAGATGACAAGCTTACCGCCATGATGATAACTCACAATATGAGCGATGCTATCCGCCACGGAAACAGGCTCATAATGATGAATCAGGGAAAAATCATTCTGGACATTAAGGGCGAGGAAAAGAAGCACCTTACAAAGCAGGAGCTTATGGAAAAGTTTGCAGAGCTGTCAGGGCTCCAAATGGACAACGATCAGGTACTGCTGACTAAATAATTCCAATGTGAAATACGAGAAACAATAAAGGTTTTCAGCAAATAATATAGAAAAATCTCCGGTATGCTTTTCGCATATCGGAGATTTTTTTACTTATTTTTTATTCTGTTTCTTCTTTTTCTTCTGTTTATGTGGCTTTTCGCTCTTAGGTTCTGAATCTGATTTAGCTTCTGCCTCAGTCTGAGTAGTTTCGGGAATTTCGGGAACTATGACCTTGCCCTGAGCCACTGCGGCTTTTTTCTTTTTTCTGAGTATGACCACAAGTACTATTGCCATTGCCAGTACAGCAACTGAACCTATTGCAACCACAGGCCCGGGAACACCGCTCTTTTCACTGCTTATTGCGCAGAACACCAGAGTGTCGCCTGTTCCCTTAAAGGTGATGTAGCTGCCGTTGTGTCCGGTGCTTACATTGTTCCAGTTCTCTCCGTCAAATACTCTGATCTTAACGTCACTCTCAGGATCGGGGCTTGCAAAGCGGACAGTGTATTCCTGTTCATATGCCTTGCTCTCGTCCTCTATACGCATAACCCACATTTCGAGAGCTTCATGCTCGGAAATCTGGGGGCCGTCTCCGGAGTAGGGATTGAGCTTGATTTTAGCGTCGTCGGAGAAGTCACCCTCCAGAAGCACAAGTGAAAGCGGAGTACCGTCTCTCAGCTCTTTGCTGGCGATTGCAGCCTGTCTGGGTGAGTAAACAGCTTCTATGCTGTCGCTGAAATATAGCTTGCTGTAATCGTACTCAGGCCAATGTCCGCTAAAGCCTGCTTTTTCAGGAACTGCGGGAATAAGGCTCTCGTCAAGGCTGCCGCCGTATTCAAACTCTACCTCGCCTACAAGCTTTCCATCGGCCATATAAGACATTTTAAGGGTCTTAAATCTATCGGGCAGACCTTTGGTATTTAAAAACTCCTCGTAGCTCTCGCCCGCAGCCATGCCTTCATAGCTTATGCCGTCTACTGCGCCTACGCTGTCATGGACATAGACGTTATTTTTAATGCTGTCCTTTACGGTAACATCTGCATAACCTGCAATAGTACCGCAGCAGGCTGTTGTGGTGTCGGCTATTCCTACAAGGCTGCCGCAGCCACTTATCTCGCTGCCGTAGCCTGCTATGCCGCCTACATTTGCGTTGCCGTCCAGCTCGCACATTGCAAAGCTGTCTCTCACAGAGCTTTGAGATCTGCCGGCTATGCCGCCTACGCAGCCGCCCTCTTCACTCTTAATGCTTCCGTAGCCCTCGCAGTTTTTAATGCTGCCAAGCTCTGAGAAACCGCATATGCCGCCGACATTGTCTTTCTTGCCCACAACACTGCCTTCATTTATATTGCGGCTGTTGGTGCATTTAGTCTGGTATGTAGCAGTTAGAAAATCGCTCATTCCCACAGTTTCGGAGAGAGTACCCTCAAGGTCAAAGTCGTACTCAACACCCATCATACCGGCAATACCGCCCACATTTTTATCTGCCTCTATGCTGCCGTAGTTTACACAGCTGTCAACTCTGCCCTCGTGGTCATCGTTTGAGAGGTCGTCGGAAATATCTTCAATATGGGTCTTATCCTTACCGGAGAGAGAATCTGCCATAAGGACTATGACGTTTACCAGCTGTTCACTGACCTGTACAAGCATATCTGCCATTTCACTGGTGGAGTAGCTCATGCCCTCAATCAGGTAGCCCATTTCGTCTGCCATATTCTGCAAATCCTCGCTGTACTGGTCATGCTTATCAAGCTGATTGAGTATATCGTCAAGGCTCGAGTCACCTGAGCCGCCTGATTCACCCTGCTCCTCATCGGGCTTTTCAATACCGTCTATAATGTTATCAATAATGTTGCTTGAGCTGTCCTTTATGCTGTCCAGAGAATCATACAGCTCTCCTGACATATTATCCACATTTCCCATAGCCTCAGACACAAGGTAGTGGAGAGCATAAATCTCATCGGTAAGGTTTACTGCGTGCTTTAACTGCATGTATGGCTCCATCTGGCCTACTATGCCGCCAACGTCCTTACGTCCGAACACATCTGCATAGTTTTCGCATTTTTCAGTGTAGCCTGACTGGCGGCCTACAATACCGGCCACATTATAACCGTAGTGCTGATAGCCGATAGTGCCTCTGTTGGTGCAGGCGCTTATAACTCCGGTGGAGTAACCTGCTATACCGCCGGTATCGGTCACAACATCTTTATCGTCAGCCTTTGTAAGCTCCAGATTTGATATATCAAGAATACTTATCTCGTCAAGCTCCAGACCTTTTTCGGATATGCTGGTATTCACTTCTGCATTATTTTCGCATCCGCTTATAATGCCCTCGTTTTTACCTGCTATACCGCCGGTGGCACGTTTACCGTCAATGTTTCCGTCCACATGGCAGTCGGTAACCTTACCGAGGTTTTCTCCGCATATACCGCCTACATGGTTAAGCCCCTTGGAAGTACCGTTAAAGGAGCAGTTTTCAATGGTACCATAGTTTACGCCTACAATTCCGCCCACCTGATTCTGGCTTCCCTCCGGGCTGACAGTTCCCTCAACATTCAGGTTTTTAACTGTTCCCTCTTCCTGAATGTATCTGAAAAGTCCCTGATGTGAGCCGTTGGTGGCGGTTTTCATATTCTTTATGGTGTGTCCGCCGCCGTCAAAAACTCCGCTGAATGTGGGAATAGGGTAAAAATCCACACCCGCAAGGTCTATGTCGTTATCCAGTACCACCGTTAAGCCCTCAGACCATTTATCAAGAGCGCAATTAACGGACAGTTCCATAAGCTCTTCGGCTGTACTTATGTGTTTTTCATTATTTTCTGCCAGAGCCGTAGGCGTGGCAATGCTCACAAGCAAAACCAGTGCCAGAGCCAGAGACAATATTTTTTTGCTTTTCATTGGCTGTCTCCTTCCGTAATTTCAGGCTTTTCCTCTTTTTGTTTCGGTAATTCTTCTTTTTCTTCCGGCAGCTGTTCAATATCGCCCACATCAACAATTGCGTTGAGGGAACCTCTGAACACGCCGTGAACCTCTGCGTCAATCACGCCGTCCAGTTTACCACGCACTCTGCCGTTAATGCGGATAGTGCCGGTCTTATGGGTGACGTTTGCACCTTTCTTAATAGTAAAGGAAGTTTTCTGAATTATAATGTCGCCCATGAGCAGAATCTGAGGCAGTACGCACATAACAAGGAAAATAGAAATTGTAGTTCCCATGCCCAGATACATACCTATGGCGGAGATAGTCTCATTTGAGGTAAGGAAGCCGATAACGAAGCCTGCGGATACAAGCATAGTTCCTGAGGTTATGATTGTGGGGAATGCAAGGTTCAGAGTCTCTATCATAGCCTGCTTGAGAGGCATCTTCTCCTTAAGTTCCATATAACGGTTGGAAATAACTATTGCGTAGTCTATATTTGCGCCCATCTGAATTGCACTCACTATCAGGTATGTAAGGAAGAACAAGTTGTTGCCTGATATATAAGGTATGGAGAAGTTACACCAGATACTGCCCTGAATAATGAGGATAAGCAGCAACGGCAGCCCCACGGATTTAAAGGTAAATATCAAAACTGCGATAACAAACAGAATTGTCAACACGCTTATAAGCTTATTATCGTTTTCAAAGCTGCTTTGCAGGTCGCTGCAGCTGGTGGTATCACCAACCACATAGTAATCATCATAATATCTCGCCACTATGCCGTGGATTATGTCCAGATATTCAAAGCTCTTGTCGCCCTCGATAGGCACGTTCAGCTCCAGAACTATACGGCTCCAGCTGTCGCTCTTGAGCTGCTTTTTACCGTCGGCAAGCTGCTCTGCCAAATCGTCAAGGTCTGCCTCCATATCCTTGGGCAGATTCAAGGTCACATCGTCACGCCGCTCATTGAGATAGTCAAACATATCTATGAGAGGTACGGTATAGTTTTCAAGGTTAGTAACCATCTGTCCGTACTCGCCTATATTCATAGCGTAGCCTGCATAAAGCAGCTCCGCCACCTCATAATCCAGATTTGCAAGCTCTGCAAACTGTCTGGGGTTCAAAGAGCTTGTTATGTACCAGCCGTCCTTGGCTTCGATATTGGCAAGGCCGGTGACTTTTTCCACAAGGCTCAGTTCGCTTACGTCGCTTATAAGTTTAGCTTCCTTATCGTAATCACCGGTAGGCACAATAATTGCCATCTGGTTGTTCTTTCCGAAAAGACTGTCTATTCTGGCAGAATCCAACTGAGCTTCATTCTTGCGGATTGACTCGGTAGACTCCTGAGAGTATACATAATTTGCTTTGTGTGAGAATGAGAAAGCAAAGACCGCAACGGCTATAAATATAACCGGCATCACAAAGCGGGTTGCGTAAACTGCTTTGCCGAGGAAATTGATTTTAGGCACGAAGTTTTTGTGGTGGGTCTTATCAATAAGAGGAGAAAAGACCACCAAAAGTCCGGGCATAAGGAAGAACACGGACACAAGGCTTAAAATAATAGCCTTTATAAGGACAATGCCCATGTCGTAGCCCAGCTTAAACTGCATAAAACTCAGAGCCAGGAGGCCTGAAACAGTGGTCAAGCTACTGGCTGAGATTTCGGGAATGGCCTTACTCAGTGCAATGATAGCCGCCTCTCTGGCCTCTTTATCCTGCCGCTCCTCATGGAAGCGGTGGCAAAGGATAATAGCATAGTCGATAGCCAGTGCCAGCTGCAAAACTATGGCTATGGAGTCGGTGATAAAGGAAATTTCGCCCATAAGGTAGTTTGTACCCATGTTCAAAACTGCCGCCGCTCCGAAAGTGATAAGCAGCACCGGAATTTCGGCGTAGGTCTGAGATGTGAGTAAAAGCACTGATATGACTATTACCACCGCTATAATATCAACTATCAGCATTTCGCCGTTGATTATAGCTTTAAGGGGGTTTCCCACATCGCTGCGGGTTCTCAGGTCATAGTCTCTCAGTGTGTCTTTTATTTCATGGTAGGCCTTTATACTGACGTCGTCATTGTTTGTTCCGTCAAAGGTCACAGAGAACAGGGCTGCGGCAGAGTTAAAGTGGTGCTCCGTGTCGTCAAACTCTACGGATTTTACACCCTCGATATTCTCTATTGTTTCAAGAATATTCTCCGCTTGAGCATAACTTATGTTTTCCACCATCACGTCTGCTGTGCCGTAGGTAGTAAACTCCCGCTCCATAAGATCAAGACCCTGTCTGGTTTCGGTGTTTGACGGCAGATAATGCGTAATATCGTCGCAAACCTGAACCCAGTTTCTGGATACAGCGCAGAACAGGGCAGCAATTATGAAGATAAAGGATATTATATTTCTCTTATCAACAATAACCGCTGCCACTTTTTCCATAAAATTGCTTCGCTTATTTTCTTCCATACTATTGTCCTTCATTCAAAATCAATTTATCAGTCAAATCTTAGCACGCAATTATAAAAAAATATTAACCGTTGAAATATAAATGTCACAATTTTTGCAATATTTGGCACAACAATTATATTCTTTTTTAACAAAGTCCGCAATCATCATAAATTTAAATTTGTAAAAATTTCAGTGAAAAATATGTATTTTCATAAAAACGGAAAATTTTTGCAAAAAAATTTAAAAAAGCCCTTGACAAATTTGAAAATACGGTTATAATAGCAAATGCGTTTAGCGGGATTGTGTAAAGGTAGCACAGCGGACTCTGACTCCGTATGTGAGGGTTCGAATCCTTCTCCCGCTGCCACAAAGCTTCGGTTTGTAAACCGGAGCTTTTTTTATTATATTTTCTTTCATTATAATAAATGTTTCATATATAGAGTAAATGCCCGACCGTTTCGGTCGGGCATTTACTCTATCTCCATAATATTTTCAATTTCTATCTCATTTTTTCCTATTATGATTTTTCTCTGAAAGTCATCCGCTTTTATAAACCTGTCTGTAATTTTCTTATACTCTCCCCTATCAAAATATATAATTGTCACCTCGTCTCCGTATTCAAGCTCTCTAAGCTTTAAATCCAGTTCCGCTTTTAAATCCTCGGCAAGAATGATTTTTTCCGCCTCCCGCTTTTCGCTCTCCTTAACTGCCTCCTCGTAACCCTTGAGGGCAGAAAAGGGCATAAACTGCTTTGCCCTGTCTGACCTGCTCATTCTCTGTCTCACGCTCTGTGACCTCCGATCTGTCGGTTTCTCTCCAGCATAGTAGCGCCCTCCATCAAGTCCATACATTTAAAGATGCCGTTTTTGCCGTGCTTTTTTCTTATATTCAACATGGCGCTTTGAAGCTTTATCTGCTTTTCCTGATCTTCCGGCTGAGAGAACATATCATACTGCTGAACATCATCTGTACTCAGATTGCAGTAGCAGATATTTACCTTATGCACAGGTACATTTCTGTCTCTTATCCGTTCGTACAGCTCCGCTACGCTGTCGGCAAGCTTTTTAATAGAAGCGGTATAGCCTCCTATCCGCATACTCCCCCGTGACTGCTCCCGTCCTGAGGCATAGGAATAGCCCAGAGACATGGTTATAAGGTTTGTGGAATAGCCCTGCTCGAACATTTCAAGCCCCAGACCCTCTGCCATTTCCCGCACTATGATCCGCCCCTCTTCGTAAGCGTACCCTCTGGGGAGCACCTGCCCTGATGACAGACTGGTGCTTCTGGGCTTATATGCCTTAATATCCTCCATTTTCACGCTCTCCCTGCCCCATGCGTGGTCTATGAGAAGCTCCGCATCAACGCCGAAGTGTTTATATAAGATGTCCTCATTTGCAAGGGCAATATCCCGCATATTCTCTATTCCTATGCTTGAAAGCCGCCTGACCGTACCTGTGCCTATACGCCAGAAGTCTGTCAGCGGTGTGTGCCGCCACAGCTTTTCACGGTAGCTCTCTTCATTTAAGATTCCTATGTTTCCCGGTGTGTGCTTTGCGATTATGTCCATAGCGATTTTTGCAAGGTACAGATTTGTACCTATGCCGCAGGTGGCAGTTATACCCACGGTGTCCATAACGTCTTTCAGTATCATTTCCGCAAATTCCTGTGGTGTCTGGTTGCGGTATGATAGATAGTCCGTCACGTCCATAAACACCTCATCTATGGAGTACACATGAATATCTTTAGAGGCTACATATTTTAAATAGACTGAATACACCTTTACAGAGTATTGTATGTAAAGAGCCATTCTGGGCGTTGCCATTATGTAGTCTATTCCCGGCGGTATCTCAAATACACGACAGCGGTTTTTAACCCCCAGTGCTTTCATAGCAGGAGTAATGGCAAGACAAATTGTTTTTTCCGTTCTGTCAGGGTCTGCAACCACAAGCCTTGTTTTCATCGGGTCAAGGCCTCTCTCCACGCACTCCACCGAAGCATAGAAAGACTTCAGATCTATGCACATATAAACTCTATCCACCATTGTATGCACTTCCTTTTTCTCCTGTTTGGCTCTATGGGTTTATTATATTCTCTTATTAAGATAATTTCAAGCTGTTTTTCTCTTTTTACTATAATTTCCTCCGTGTATTTATATCTGCCTATATATCAGATATTCATTTTCCGACTAAAAGCAATATCCCGTTGACCAAATATTAAAACCGTAGTATCATCAAGAAAAGATTACATCAAAAATTTGCAAAAACGGAGGAAACTATGAAATCATATTTGGATGCGCTTATAAACTACGCTCTGGAGAACAATCTTATAGAGCCGGGGGACGAAATGTTTGTCTTTAACCGCCTGCTTGAAGTTATGGGGCTTGACTCTGTGGAGGGTGAAGGCCACAAGATAAAGAGAAGCCTTGCAAGTATCCTTGAAGTCCTCACGGACGATGCAGTCAGCCGTGGCCTTGTAGATGACAACATAGTTGCCCGCCAGCTTTTTGATACAAAGATTATGGGCGTACTGACACCCTTCCCCCACGAGGTCAGAAGAAAATTCATTGAGCATTATTTTGAAAGCCCCCGCAGTGCTACCGACTGGTTCTATAAATTCAGTCAGGACACAAACTATATCCGCCGTGACGGAATGGCTAAAGACCTGCGCTGGAAATATAATGGCAAATACGGTGTGCTTGATATAAGCATTAACCTCTCAAAGCCTGAGAAAGACCCCAAGGCCATTGCCGCTGCCGCTCTTGCTCCCCAGTCAGGCTACCCCAAATGCCTGCTATGCGCTGAGAATGAGGGTTACGCCGGTAGAATGAACCACCCTGCAAGACAGAACCTTCGTGTTGTGCCTATAAGTCTGGTCAACGAGTCATGGTATTTGCAGTATTCCCCCTATGTTTATTACAATGAGCACTGCATAGTCTTTAACTCCGACCACCGCCCCATGAAGATAGAGAGAGACACCTTTGACAAGCTCCTTGAGTTTGTGGGCTGTTATCCGCACTACTTCTTAGGCTCCAACGCCGACCTGCCCATAGTAGGCGGTTCAATTTTGAGCCACGACCATTTTCAAGGTGGAAACTACGAGTTTGCTATGGCAAAAGCTCCCGTGGAAACCGAGCTTACATTTAAAGGATACGAGGACATTAAAGCGGGTATCGTGAAGTGGCCTATGTCCGTTATCCGCCTGTCAGGAGATGACAACGACCGTCTGGCAGAGCTTGCAGATAAGATACTCAGTGCATGGCGTGGCTATACCGACGAAAACGCAGGCATATTTGCCGAAACCGAGGGAGTACCCCACAACACAATCACTCCCATTGCACGGCGCAGAGGCAACGACTATCAGCTGGATCTGGTGCTGAGAAACAATCTCACCACTGAGGAATATCCCCTGGGTGTTTTCCACCCCCACCAGAATCTCCACCACATAAAAAAAGAGAACATCGGCCTTATCGAGGTTATGGGTCTTGCTGTTCTGCCTGCAAGACTTGAAAAGGAGCTTACCCGACTTCAGGATGCTATTCTCGCCCACGAGGATATACGCTCCATTCCCGAAATCGCCGCTCACGCAGACTGGGCAGATGAAATAATGGCAAGAAACGAAATCACATCAGATAATATCACCGATGTTATTCAGAAAGAAGTGGGCTTCGTGTTCCAACAGGTGCTTGAGGATGCCGGCGTGTACAAGCGTACAGAGGAAGGAAAGGCCGCTTTCCTCCGCTTTGTGGACTGTGTAAACGAAAAGAAATTTTAAACTTTATTTTATACCCGCCTTATTCGGCGGGTATTTTTATATATGGCAATTCTGTACACGCTTCCATTTTTGCTCAATTTTTACTCAGCATATGTTTCGTGCCCTGATTTTGGGCAAACGCATTCCTTTCAGCATAGTATAGCATGGGATTATTTTATATAATTACCTCAGAAACAAAAAAGGAGCGGAAACACATGAGTTTATCAACCAAAATAAAGGCAGCTGCTATCAAGCAAGTTTACGACTATCTGGATAAAGATCCTGAACAGAACATTCCCAAGCTTATGGATAAGCTCAGCAGTTTAGATAGTGAAGGCGGCATTGCAGGACAGCTCAGAACAATAAATAGAGCATTAAACGAGCCCAACAGCAACTGGTTCAACTATATTAAAAGCCTGTGGACCGATATAGATGCCGGGCAGCGGAAGGCTCTGGTGAGCAGCGCTGTTGTAAACGCCTCCATAATCGGAAATCCAATGGCTATAAAGCTTCAGGAAAAATACCATTGCAATATTCCATGGGCTATTCTGATGGATCCCACTTCTGCCTGTAACCTGCGTTGCACCGGCTGCTGGGCAGCTGAATACGGTCACAAAATGAACCTGAGCCTTGATGAGCTGGAAAGTATAATAAGACAGGGCAAGGAGCTGGGTACCTATGTTTATCTCTATTCCGGCGGTGAACCGCTCACCAGAAAGAAGGACCTTATAACTCTCTGTGAGCGTCACCCTGACTGTGCTTTTCTGACTTTCACCAACGGCACTCTTATAGATGATGAGTTTGCAGACGAAATGCTCAGAGTCAAAAATTTGGTTCCTGCAATAAGCGTTGAGGGCTTTGAAGACTCTACCGACGAACGTCGTGGAGAAGGTACATATAAGAAGGTCCTTGAGGCTATGGAACGGCTCAGAAATAGAAAGCTTCTTTTCGGTATCTCCTGCTGCTATACCAGCCATAACACAAACGTTATAGGTTCTGAGGAATACTTCGACAGTATGATAGCAATGGGTGCAAAATTTGCATGGTTCTTCACATATATGCCCATTGGTGCAGATGCCGTACCTGAGCTTATTGCAACCGCCGAGCAGAGGAAATTCATGTACGAGCAACTACAGCGCTTCAGAAAAAGCAAGCCCATTTTCACCATTGACTTCTGGAACGACGGAGATGCTGTCGGTGGCTGTGTAGCCGCAGGACGTGGATATCTTCACATCAATGCCAACGGCGATGTAGAACCCTGTGCCTTTATTCACTACTCCGATTCAAACATTCGGGAAAAGTCCCTGCTTGAAGCATATCAGGCTCCACTGTTTCAGGCTTACCGCAAAGCCCAGCCCTTTAACGAGAATATGCTGAGACCCTGCCCTGTGCTTGATAATCCCGGAGCACTCACAAAAATTGTTGACCTTTCAAAAGCCAAATCCACCGATATGCTAAAGCCGGAGTTCGCCTGCGAATATTGCAAAAAATGCGAGACAGCCGCTAAAAACTGGGCTCCCGTAGCAGACAAGCTCTGGGAAGAGCGCCCCAACAAGAAGGGAGTTCAGACCACCGGTAGAATGGCAAAAAAAGGCTAAGTTCTCCCATGCCTGAATAATCAGGTTTCTTATATCTTTTTCCACCGGAAAAGCGGAGCTTCGGCTCCGCTTTTCTTTTATGTTCTTGGGCAACTTTGGTTAAATGCTAAATTTTAATCATAAGTTAACAATTTATTAAAGATTTTAGTATAAAATAAAAAAAATTAACCTAGGTGGTGGAAGAATGGCAAATTTCACGGAAAAGGCAATACGTCAGGCTTTTCTCGGACTTCTGAACGAAAGGCCGCTGAACAAAATAACCGTAAAGGATATTACCGACCGCTGCGGCATTAACCGCAATTCATTCTATTATCACTATCAGGACATTCCCACTCTTATACAGGAGATACTGAAAGGTGAAATCGACAGAATAATAGATGAATACCCCTCCCTTACAAGCTTTGAGGACTGCGCCATGGTTGCGGCAGGATTTTCCCTCGAAAACAGACGGGCTATCATGCACATATACAATTCCGTTAACCGTGATATGTTTGAGCAGTATCTCTGGCAGGTGTGCGAGCACACGGTAAAAGCCTACTACGGTACCGCTTTCCCCGATGCAAAGCTCACCGAAAAAGACCGCCATATTCTGCTCCGTTATTATCAGTGTGAGCTGTTCGGCATTATTCTGGGCTGGCTCCAGACCGGCATGAAGGACGACATTAAGCCCTTTATTTCAAGGCTTTGTGAAATCAGAATGGGATATTCTGAGCAAATGGTGCATTTCTGCGAAAAAAATGCGGAAATGCGCTGAAAATGGAATAATATAATACTAAAAAAGGACTGCTTACAGGCAGTCCTTTTTTTGTGCGATGTTCGCCTTTTGCTCAAATTTACAGCGTTATCATCAAGCCTGCCTATAGAATGCAAAGCTGTTTCTCTGTATAGTTATTTATGAAGCAATCTTACAGGAGGAATTCATATGCGCTCAATTTTGCCCATGAAGCTTGCAAAAGCAGGTTCCGTTATGCTGTCCCTGTTTATCTGCGTTTTAGGGCTGTTTCTTATCTTTAATCCGGGTTTTTCCCCGGGTATTCTGGGAAACTACGCCGGAGCCGTAATGATAGCTTTCGGCATTGTAAAAATTATAGGCTATTTCTCAAAGGATCTGTACCGCCTTGCCTTTCAGTATGATTTAGCCTTTGGACTTTTGATGATAACCATTGGAATAATGGTGATTTTAGAGCCGGGAAATGTTATCGACTCCATTTGCGTTGCCATTGGCATTTCCGCAATTATGGACGGCTTTCTTAAAGTCCAGATTTCCATAGACTCTCGTGTATTCGGTATCAAATTGTGGTGGCTTATCCTTATTTCCGCCATTGCCACGGTAGGAGTTGGAATAATGCTCCTGTTCAGAACCGCCGAAAGCACAAGAGTTTTAATGCTCCTTCTGGGCTTTTCCATGCTGGCTCAGGGTATTTTGAATCTGCTCACCACAATTTTAACGGTGAAAATAATTAAGCATCAGTATCCTGACATCATTGATGCAGATTTTGAGTAGGAGGAATTTTTTAATATGAGTTTTGCCAGAGCAATAGTAAAATTTCGTATACCCATATTAGTCATTGTGCTGATTTCCATGCCGCTGTGTTTCCTTGGTATGGCAGGCACAAGGATAAATTATGATATGCTGGACTACCTGCCCGAGGAAATGGACACGGTAAAGGGTCAGTATGAGCTGATGGACGATTTCGGAAAAGGTGCCTTTTCGTTCATTATAGTTGAGAATATGCCGCCATCAGACGTGGCAGAGCTTAAAGCAAAGCTTTCTCAGATAGACCATGTGGACAGCGTGTTGTGGTATGACAGCTTTTCTGATTTATCCATTCCTATGGAACTTCTGCCTGATGAATTATACGACGCTTTCAACAGCGAAAACTCCACAATGCTTGCCCTTTTTTTCGACTCCGCCACTTCTGAGGACGTAACAATGGATGCCATTAGAGAAATTCGTCAGGTGGCAGGAAAACAGTGCTACATCTCCGGTATGTCCGCCCTTGTAACCGACCTTAAAGACCTTTGCGAAAAAGAGGAACCCACATATGTAGCCCTTGCAGTTCTCTGCGCCTGCGCCGCTATGGTTCTTTTCCTTGACGGCTGGTTTGTGCCTTTCGTATTCCTTTTGAGTATCGGTCTTTCCATTATGCTCAACATGGGTACGAACTACTTCTTCGGAGAAATTTCCTACATAACCAAAGCTATGGCGGCTGTGTTACAGCTTGCAGTCACTATGGACTACTCAATATTTCTCTGGCACAGCTACAACGAACAGCTTGAGACCACTGACGATAGGCACGAGGCAATGGCACAGGCCATACACGCCACATTCAGCTCCGTTATTGGCTCATCTGTCACCACCATTGCAGGTTTTGTGGCTCTCTGCTTTATGAGCTTCACAATGGGTCGTGACCTTGGTCTGGTTATGGCTAAGGGTGTTTTGCTTGGCGTCATCGGAAGTGTCACTCAACTTCCCGCTCTCATACTTATTCTTGATAAGCCTTTGCAGAAAACCAAGCACCGCTCCATAATCCCAAGCCTTGATAAGTTCTCCGCATGGGTTACGAAGAAGTTCCCCCTCTTCCTTATCCTCTTTGTAATAATCGCAATCCCTGCATTATGGGGTTACCGTCAGACCAACAGTGAGGTCTATTACGACATGGCAAAATGCCTGCCGGACGATATGGACTTCGTAATTGCAAACAAGAAGCTGAAAGATGATTTCGACGTTGCATCCACTCACATGGTGCTTGTTGACTCCTCTCTTCCTGCAAGCTCTATGAGGGCTATGGCTGAGGAAATGGAGACTGTTGAGGGCGTTAAATATGTACTGGGGCTTGAAACCGTTTTAGGTCCTGATATACCGGAAGAGATTTTACCCTCTGAGCTTTTATCCACATTGAAGAGTGACAACAGAGAGCTGTTTTTAATAAACTCCAGCTTCCACCCTGCAAGTGATGCCGTAAACGAGCAGATAGATGAGCTGATTGCCATACTGAAACGGTATGACCCACGGGGTATGCTGATAGGCGAAGCCTCCTGCACAAAAGACCTTATAGAGACTACCGACCGTGACTTTAAGGTAGTAACCGCCGTTTCAGTTCTTGCAATCTTTGTAATAATTGCCCTTGTGGAAAAGAGCTTTACTATGCCCTTTCTCCTTATCGCAGTCATTGAATCTGCAATATTTATAAACCTGGGCATACCCCATTTTGCAGGTCAGTCCCTGCCCTTTATAGCTCCTATCTGCATCAGCACCATACAGCTTGGTGCAACAGTTGACTACGCTATTTTGATGACTACGCGCTATAAATCAGAGCGCAGTCAGGGCAAAGACAAAACCGAGGCTGTAACCACGGCTTTAAAGACCTCTATCCCCTCTATCATAGTCAGCGGCATGGGTCTTTTCGCCGCCACCTTCGGCGTTGCAATGTATTCAAATATAGATATTATTCGCTCCATGTGCCTGCTTATGGCAAGAGGTGCAATAGCCAGTATCTTAGCTGTTATATTCGTGTTGCCTGCATTCTTAATGCTGTGCGATGCCATTATCAAGCCCCGTAAAAAGGGCAAAAAACTTGTAGCGGAGGAATCAAAATGAGAAAAAACACTTTAACAAAGCTTATTTCCATATTGCTCACAACCGTCATTGCCTTTAGCTTTGTGGCGGCAGGAATGCCGGAAAAGGCAGAGAACAAGAGCAATTATGTAAAAGACGAGGGCAACGTATATGTAATGACAGACCCCTCAGGCAAGGCAGAAAAGCTGATACTCACAAACTCTGTGATTGATGCTCTCCCAAAAGCTTCCGCCAAGGGCTTGCCTGCGTATGATAACGACGGCAACAAGCTTGAATGCGGAAAGCTTGATGATCAGCTCCCCTTGAATGTTAAAATCAGCTACACTCTGGACGGCAAAGAAATTTCCCCAAAGAAGCTCGCCGGAAAGAGTGGTCATGTGGTTATCCGCTACGACTACGAAAATCTGACAGCATACAAGGCAAGCATTCAGGGCAGAGAGCAGGAAATGTTCGTACCCTTTGCAGTTTTAACGGGACTTCTTCTTGATAACGAAAAGTTCAGCAACATTTCCGTCAGCTCCGGCAAAGTTATTACAGACGGCAAAAACAGCTTTGCCACAGGCTTTGCCCTGCCCGGCTTGCAGACGAGCCTGAACATAGACAAAGACCTTCTAGAGCTGCCTGAATACGTTGAAATCAGCGCAGACGTTCAGGACTTTGAGCTTTCAATGTCCCTTACCCTTGTGACAAACAATCTTCTTGAAGACGAGGGACTGGACTTTAATAACACCGCAGATATTCGTTATGCCCTTTCCAAGCTCACCTCCGCTGTAAGCCAGCTTAAAGACGGTTCTTCCGCACTTTATGATGGACTTAACACCCTGTTCGGCAGCGTTGGTGCTCTCACCGACGGCGTAAATCAGCTTGCCGACGGTCTCACCGCTCTTGATGCAAACAGCGATGCTTTGAGAGGCGGCGCACAGCAGGTCTTTAACACTCTCCTCTCCTCCGCAAATACCCAGATTGAAGCCGCAGGTCTTGGAAATCCCGGTTTAACTATGGAAAACTACAATCAGGTTTTAACCGCTCTTATAGACTCTCTCAGCGAGAGCAATGTGGCACAGCAGGCACTGGAGCAGGTAACTGCAATGGTTGAGGCAAAGACCCCTGAAATTGAAGCCAAGGTCACAGAAGTCGTTAAAGAAACTGTAAAAGCCAAGGTTGAAAGCGCAGTAAACGCTCAGGTTCAGGCAGGCATTGATGCACAAATCCGTCAGGACAGCGAGGCTATGGGCAAAATTACCGCAGGTGTCACTGCTGTTGTTAAAGCTCAGGTCCAGGAAAAAGTAGCCGAAGCTTTCCACAGTGAGGTTTTAAACGCTGTCCTTGCAAACATGGGCTTGAGCCTTGATGACTACAACGGAATGGACGAAGAAAACCGCCAGAAAATCGACGCTGCCGTTGGTCAGATTACGACCACCAAGGAGCAGGAAATAGCCGCCGCAGTCGCCGCCCAGATGGAAACTGAGGAGACAAAGACAATAATAAATGAGAATGTGGAAAATCAGATTTCTCAGATTGTAAGCTCTAAAATGGGCGAAGATGAAGTAAAGGCTAAGATTGCAGCAGCCGTTGAAGCCGCGCTTCCCGATGCAATGGCAGGAGCAGAAGCTCAGTCCGCTATCGCTCAGGGAGTTGCAGACACTAAAGCACAGCTCATCGCTCAGAGCATGGCATCTGACGAGGTTCAGGCTCAAATCGTCGCTGCCGCTCAGGGCAGAGAAGCTCTTGTAGGTCTTTTAGATGGTCTTAACAGCTACGCCGGATTCTATAACGGACTTTGGCAGTACACTGCCGGTGTTTCCGCCGCAAAGACCGGCGCTGAAACTCTGAGAAGCAATATGCCAGCTTTAACCGATGGTGTTTCCAAATTAAAGGACGGTGCAAGCGCACTTTCTGACGGTATAAACCGCTTTGACAGAGACGGCATAAGCCCTGTTGTTAACAGCCTTGACGGTGAAATCGGCGCTCTCCGTGACAGACTCAGCGCAAGCCGTGATGCGGTTGTGGATTACGCACCTCTCTCCATTGATGGTATGGCTGTAAACTTCATTTACCGCAGCGGTTCAATAAGCAAATAATGTCAGTCAAAAACCGTCGGGGAAATCCCGACGGTTTTTCTGCTGCAAGGTCTTTGCGGAAAGTTTTTCACTTGAAATACGCTGTGCTTTTTAGTATTATTAGTTTATCTAAATTATGTTCGGAGTGGATATTATGATAGAAAATGTTGAAAAATTCTTTAAGCTATACGATACCGACCCAAAGCTCCGTGCAAGAGTAGACGAAGCTGAGGCAAATTATCCCGGCTGTCTGGAAATACGGGATGCCGTTGTACAAGATGTACTGATACCCATAGCCGTGGAACTGGGACTGGGCTTTGATCTGGCGGATCTTAGAAAATACGAGACACGGTTAAAGATGCAGCGCTTCAATGCCGAGGAGTGCGACGAGGATGCAATCCCCCTCTGGCTTTTAGACCGTGGTTGGGAGGACGACCCCGATATTTTCAAGTCCGAAAATAAGTAAACATTAAAAATCCCGGACGTAAAGCTAAAACCATAATGGCTTGGCTAATGTCCGGGATATTTATTTTTTAGTATCAGATAATTGTGAAATACTGAAATTAGGAATTTTCCAGAAAATTTTTTATTTTCTTTGTAACGAAACGGCATTTTCTCCGTCTAAGCTATGTAAAGGAGGTGAGGGATTTGGATTTTGAAAAGCTGTACAGAGCTTATTACATGAAAGTTTATTCCTATCTTATGAGCATTGTGAAAGACAGCACCACCGCCGAGGAGCTGACCCAAAATACCTTTTACAAGGCCATGACCAGCAAAACGGAATTTAAAAATCAGTCAGGTGAATTTACATGGCTCTGTGCAATCGCCAAGAATCTCGCCGCCGATGAATTTCGCAAAAGCTCGGGATTTACTGAGCTGTCTGACACTGTTCCCTCTGAGAATGACTTTGTGCATGAGCTTGATGACAAGGCGCAGGCACTGAAAATACACCTCATTCTTCACGACTTGGACGAACCCTACAAGGAGGTATTCCAGCTTCGGGTATTCGGGGAGCTGAACTTTCGGGAGATAGGGCAGATATTCGGCAAAACAGAAAACTGGGCAAGAGTTACCTACCATCGGGCAAGACTCAAAATTCAGGAAAGGATGGATGAAAATGAATAATATAAAGGATTGCGAACTGGCGCAGGATCTCCTGCCCCTGTATCAGGACGGAGTTTGCAGCGAAAGCAGCTCCGCCTTTGTAGAAGATCATTTAAAGCACTGTGAAAAGTGCAGAGAAATGTCTGAAAAACTCAAAAAGCATGAAGTAGAGGATATAATTTCTTCTGAAAGTGACGGAGTTCTGGCACGGCACAGGCTGAAAGAAAAGAGCGCCGCATGGAAAGCAGGGCTGATTATAGGCGGACTTTTGCTTCTGCCCATACTTATAACTCTTATCGTGGTCTTAGCCACAGGAGAAAGCTTCGGCGTTCTGGGCGTTTTAACCGCCTCCATGCTTCTTGTTGCCGCCGTAACCGTGCTTCCTCTCATGTCCTCTGGAAACAGACTTTCAAAAAGCCTTTTCTTCGGCAGTATGGCAATTCTCCTGATAATGTTCTTCACCGACCTTACACAGGGCGGCAGAAACTTTATCTACTGGGCAGTACCCACCATATTCGGCCTGTCACTGGCATTTTTCCCCGTAATCATTTACGGTGTAAAACTCCCCTCTTATCTGGCAAACCACAAAGCTCTCATGGCCATTGCATGGGACACAATTTGGCTTTACCTCACCATTTTTGAAGTCTGCCTCCACGACGGCAACATGACAGGTCTGAAAGACGGTCTTATAATTGCAACTCTGTGTCTTGTGCCGCTGTGGATTATAGTCCTTGTTGCAAGGTATCTGCCCATAAACGCATGGTTTAAAGCCAGCATAGGCGTTCTGGTTTTCGGAAGTGCTTTCGCAAGCTTAAACGACATTTATGGCTTTATAGCCTACGGAAAACGAGAATTCTGCATTTTAAAAGCGGATTTCCTTAACTGGAACTGTGATACCTGCTTAAATGCGAACATTTTTCTTATAGTCTTCATTACCGGCATAGTGGCCGCCGTAACATTCCTGTTAACCGGAATTTATGTGGAGAGATTAAAGAAAAAACAGAAAAACAAGTCAGAGTAAAGCTCTCATAAATTCTTTAATAACTATTAGAAAACACCCTCGATATGATGTGCATATCGGGGGTGTTTTATTGTTGCATTTAATAGCTTCTCAGCACTTCGCTTACCATAGCAGAGAATTTGTCTCTGTCAACGCCCAGAACTACGAAAGCGTTTTTCTCAGGGAACTTCTTGTCGCTCATAAGGTCGGTAACAGTTTTACCTCTTGTGATTGTTCCTCTTGTCTCAACATAAACGCCTGCCTCCTGTCCCGAAAACAGTTCGGGGTGCGCAAGGTACAAAACAGGGCATACATCATGGAGACAAAGTCCAGGAAGACTTCCCCGCTCGTAGAAGTTCAGCACATCAATGGTACTGTCTCTGAAAAAACGGCACACAGGGCTGTCCACAGCTCCCAGTTCATAAACTTCCTCCGGGGTCATGTAAGCCTCCATTGTAACGTCCAGACCGCACATAACAACAGGTATGCCGGATTTAAACACCACCTGTGCCGCATGAGGGTCGGCATAGATGTTAAATTCTGCCGCAGGGGTCACGTTTCCGCCCTGAGCAGCACCGCCCATAACGAGTATCTGTTTAACAAGACCTCTTATCTGGGGATATTTGGAAATTGTGATGGCAATGTTTGTAAGTGGGCCTACGGCTATAATTCTAAGCTCACCATTTGCCGCAACTGCCGCATTGTATATGGCATCCCACGCAGGAATGTCGGTTTCCGGTGCATCGGAAAGGGGCAGTTTTCCACGTCCCAAGCCCTCCTCGCCGTGAATGTCATGGGCTGTCTGGAGCTTTTCAAACAAGGGCTTGTCAGCACCTTTATATACAGGATAGCAGCAGTCTGCAAGGCGGCAGATGTTTCTGGCGTTGGGGTATGTATAGTCAAGCTCCACGTTTCCTGCCACAGCGGAAATGCCCTTAAGCTCAAGCCCCGTCTGCTTATTCAGCACAAGGAAGGCTATTGAATCGTCAACGCCTATATCCGTGTCAAACCATACCGGAATTTTATTCATATCTCTACCTTCCTTCCGTCATATGCCTTTACAGCCTCAACAAGCAGGTCTGCATAAGCTTCTCTGTCAATTCCCATAAGGCAGTGGGCATTTGGTACAACGCCGTCAAAGTCTCTCATATCGGCAACTGTGGTTCCCCTGCTGTATTCACCTGCTGTCTCGATTTCCACACGGTAATCCTTTATTGTGAACATCTCAGGGTGAAGCAGAACAGCCACGGCGCAGGGGTCGTGCAAAGGTGCGCCGGTATAACCGATAGTCTTGTGGAAACGGTAGAAGAAGTCCAGCCAGTCCGCAACCACTCCTGACACCTGATTTCCGACCTTGCGTATGCGCTCAAAGTCCTCAGGGAAGATAAGAGCCTTTTCGGTCACGTCAAGTCCTGCCATATAAATCTCAATTTCTGATTTAAAGACTATATCCGCCGCCTCAGGGTCAACAAGTATGTTGAATTCCGCCGCAGGAGTCCAGTTACCGTGGGTAAGACCTCCACCCATAATGGAAATGCGCTCTATTTTCTCTTTAAGCTCAGGGTGAGACAGGAGAAGCGCCGCAACGTTTGTCTGTGCGCCGGTGGCAATTATGGTGACTTTTTCCTCGCTCTCTTTCAGCACCTTTGCCATAAGCTCAGGTGCTCTCAAAGGTGAAAGCTCCATTGCAGGCTCGGGAAGCTTTGGGCCGTCAATACCGCTCTGACCGTGGACAGAGGGAGCATCAAAAGGCTCGGAGAGCAAACCGTGGGGAAGACCCATTGCAACGGGTGCATCTATGCCCAAAAGGGTGCATATACGCAAGGCGTTATATGTGGTTTTTTCTATTGTCTGGTTTCCTGCGCAGGAGGTGACTGCTTTTATCTCAAATTCAGGACTTGCCTTTGCAAGCATCCATGCTATTGCGTCATCGTGGCCGGGGTCGCCGTCCAGAATAAGGGGAATTCTCTTTTTATCGCTCAAATTTAACTTCCTTTCCGAAAAAGATTTGCCGCACAACGGCGAGCCCTTGTGCGGCAAATGCCGAAATTATTTTACTTTTCTTCCGCTTTAAGAGCTTCGGCGGAGTGCTGTTTCTTAATACGCCGTCTAACCACAAGAGCAAAGACCACAAGACCCAGAATTGTAACCACATAAGGAATGGGTGTAACAAGGTTGGAGTCGATACCCTTGGAGGAGACTTTTATACTCAGTGCCTGAGCAAAGCCGAAAATCAGGGCAGAAATCATGCCGCCCACAGGCTCTCCTGCGCCCATAGCCTGAGCCGCAAGAGCTATAAAGCCTCGGCCTGCTACCATGTCCAGAGACCAGCCCATGGAGTAGTACATGGACATGAATGCGCCGCCAAGTCCTGCCATAGCGCCGGAAAATCCTATTGCAATGTACTTCACCTTTAAAACGCTTACGCCCACAGAAGAAGCGGCATCGGGATTTTCACCCACGGAGCGGATGTTAAGTCCCAGAGGAGTTTTATAAAGCAGTACCCAGGTGATAAACACCATAAAGAATGCAACGTATGTAAGAATACAATGGCCTGACAGTATATCTCCCAGAATAGGAATGTCCTTTATAATAGGAATGTTCCATGAGGGAATCTGGTTTGCGGTGGTGATAAGAGAGGTGGTGGACGCCAGAGCCTTGCCCTCGGTCATATTGGTGATGACCTTTACAAGGAACAGAGTACCGCCGGAGCCTATCATATTGACTGCAATACCGGTGAGTATAATGTCTGTTTTAAGTATAAAGGCGAAAAATCCCATAGCCAGTGAGGTCAAAATACCCAGACCCACTGCCACCAGAACGCCCATCATCCATGAGCCTGTCCAGTAAGAAACGAGAGAGCCGAAAAGTGCGGAAATCATCATCGTACCTTCAAGACCGATGTTTGACACGCCCGCTTTTTCGCCTACTACTGCGCCCAGTGTAGCGAACAGGATGGGAGCGGTTATACGCAAAACCGCAAAAAAGAAATCAGTTGAGAATATAAGATCCAACATCTCAGTTCACCTCCTCTGCTGCCTTCTGCTGGGCTTCCCGCTCAGGCTGAAGCTTCAGCTCTTCCTGAGTGCTCTTTATTACCAGCTTCTGGCGGTAGCCAGAAAGGAACTGATCGGCTGCAAAGAACACAAAGATTACTGCCTGAAGAATGTCTATAAGCTGTGAGGGAACGCCGCAATATGTGGACATAAGGCTGCAGCCCTTATTCAGATAGGACATGAAGAAAGCGGCAAACGGCACAAACGCCGGATTATTACCTGCCAGAATGGCAACGGTAATTCCTGTCCAACCGTAGCCGGGAAGCTCCGTCCATGTAAAGTTTGTGTAGCGGCCAAGCATTTCTATACCGCCGCCCATACCGGCAAGAAATCCGCCCAGAACCTGAGACATGATTATAACGCCGGCAACTTTCATGCCGGAATACATGGCAAAGTCTTTGTTTATGCCTATCATTCTTATTGAGTACCCCCAACGGGTGCGGTACATAAAGAGGGTGACAAGAACAACCAGAATAATTGCCACAACAAAGCCCCATGAAAGCTTGGAGCCGTTATTTATAAGCTGCGGCAGGGCTGCCTGAGCCTGAAAATCATAGGTCATTATTGCGCCCTTGCTGGTATCTGCAAGATGGCTGCTGAGCATGTATTTTATAAAATACATGATGACGTAGTTCAGCATCAGGGAGTTAACCATTTCGCTGACACCGAGTTTTGCCTTTAGCACAGAGGGAATAAGCATTACCACTGCAGCTGTCAGTGCGCCTATAAGTATTGCAACTATGGGCAGAACTCCGGCAGGCAGAGGCACATAGATTGCCACTAAAGCTGCCACAAATGCACCAAGCATTATGCCGCCCTCAGCACCAAGGTTAAACTGGTTTGCAGAGAACATTACGCATGTAGCAAGACCGGTAAAGATAATGGGTATCATTGATGCAAGTACATCCGTAAAGTTTTTAACACTAAAGGTTCCGTTTCCTCTGATTATCGGTCCTATAAGAAGCTTTGTCATAGCCTGTCCGGTCTGAGTGAGCTTGTTTGCAAAGCCCGGGCCCTCAGCGGAAATGAATATAAGCAAAGCCGCCACTAAAAGAGCTATCAAAATAGCGGTACAGCCACGGACAATGCTGAACATTAACTTTCTCTTTTTATTCATGGCATACCCTCCTGACCTCTTCCTCGGACTGCTGTTTAAGACCCAGCATATATTCGCCCATTATCTCGTCATTGAGCTGTGATGTGTCTTCAAAGTAGGCGGTAATCTTGCCGCCGTACATCACTATAAGGCTGTCGGAAAGCTCCATGACCTCGTTAAGATCAGCGGACACAAGGAGAACAGCAACTCCGGCACGGGACAGCTCTACAAGTTTTTTTCTTATGAATTCCTCAGCGCCTACGTCAATACCTCGTGTAGGCTGATCGGCTATTATAAGACTGGGAGAATTTGAAAATTCTCTTGCAACAACAACTTTCTGAATGTTGCCGCCGGAGAGGTTATCCACTCTCTGATCCTGAGATTTGCACAGGACGGTGTATTCCTCTATAAGCTTGTCCGACTCCTCACGGATGGCTTTCATGTTAAACAGAGGGCCTTTGTTCAGCCGCTTTTCACCGCAGCGGTCGGAAATCAGGTTTTCCTGAATAGAGGCTTTGCCTGCAATACCGTAGAGCATACGGTCCTCAGGCACAAGAGAAACACCTTTTTCTCTTATCTGCCGCTGAGAAAGACCAAGGATATTTTCGCCGTTAATGGTAGCGGTTCCGGCGTTTGGAGTGTTGAGATTAAAGAGCATATCCACAAGCTCTTTCTGACCGTTGCTTTCAACACCGGCAACGCCCAGAATCTCGCCACGGCGCACGGAGAAAGACACCTTGTCCAGCATCTTTTTGCCCCATTCGTTTACATACTCCAAGTCTCTTACCCGCAAAACCTCTTCTCCGGGTTTAGCCTTGTCTTTCTGAACATTGAGTACAACGTCTCTGCCCACCATAAGTCTTGAGATTTTCTCGGGGCTTACATCGCAGGTGTTGTAAACGCCCATTGAACGACCGCCTCGCAAAATGGTCATTCGGTCGGTTATCTGCATAATTTCGTTGAGCTTATGAGAAATAAATATAATGGTATAGCCCTGATCTTTAAGGTTCATAAGTTCCTTAAAGAGTTCGCTTGTCTCCTGAGTTGTCAAAACTGCGGTAGGCTCGTCCAAAATCAGAATTTTGGCGCCACGAACCAGAGCCTTTAAAATCTCCACCTTCTGCTTCATGCCGACAGGTATATCCATTACCTTGGCATTAGGGTCAACAGGGAGATTGAATTTTTCAGAATATTCCTCCGTGATTTCCACGGCTTTTTTCTTATCTATGAAAAGACCTGACTTTCTGGGCACCATGCCCAGAACAATATTTTCTGCAACTGTAAGGCTTGGAACCAGCATAAAGTGCTGATGAACCATACCTATTCCGTTTGCAATTGCCACTGTGGGAGAGCTGAGGTTCAGCTTTTTGCCGTTTACCCAGATTTCTCCGCTGGTAGGCTGCTCCATACCGAACAGCATTTTCATCAAGGTAGATTTACCGGCTCCATTCTCGCCCATTAAAGCGTGGATTTCGCCCTTTTTCACGAAAAAGTCCACACCCTGATTGGCCGCTATGCCGTTGGGATATACCTTGGTTATATCCTTCATTTGTATAGCATATTCCTCTGCCATGAGAAGCTCCTCCAATTTCTTTTAGCTTCGCTCCCGTCTCCTCTGAAAGCTGTATTCCGATTTTAAAAAAGGGGGCTGGGTGTCCAGCCCCCTATGTTTCAGGGAATTGAGTTTATTTTATCCCGCTGCCTGTCAGGGTTTAACGGAATTACGAAGTTCCATAACCTTATCGTGATCGGTAAAGTCGGAAGATACGGTAATATCGCCGCTGACTATGCCTGCCTCGGCAGCTTCAATAGCAGCCTTGCACTCGTCGCTTGCGTACTTAGCAAAGTTCTTGTCGGTTACAAGACCAACGCCGCCCTCGGCAATGCCCAGAGTAACTTCAGTACCCCAGTACTCGTTGCCCTTGTCCAGCTCGTCGAATACCCAAACCAGAGAGTTGCCGACGTTCTTCAGACCGGAAGTCATGGTGATAGCAGCCAGATCCTCATTGAAGGTCAGCTCCTGGTCGGAGTCAACACCGAGGAAGTAGCCCTTGCCTGCCTCGAAAGCAGCCTCAGCACCCCCGTTACCGGCGTTACCTGCAACGCCCCAGATAACGTCGCACTTGTTGTCGTTAATCATGGACAGGCCGTATTCCTTGGAAATTGCGGTGTCGACATAGGTGTTTGTGTAGCGGGTATCAACCTTGATGTCGGGATTTACGGACAGAGCGCCCTCAATGTAACCGGCAAGGAAGTCGTTGATAACAGGAGAATCCATACCGCCTATGAAGCCGATAACAGCGTCCTCGTTGATACGCTCAATGCTGGTATCGGTGGTGAGGTAAGCTGCGTAAATGCCCATCAGGTAGCCCAGATGGTTCTGCTTGTAGGTGATGTTAAGAACGTTTGCGTTCTCGCCTGCGAAGGTGTTATCATCGTAGATGATGAACTTCTGATCAGGATACTGGGTAGCAACTTCCTTTACCTCTTCGGGCATCTGGAAAGTACCGCAGATGATGATGTCGTACTCGCCGCTCTCAGCAACTTCGTAAGCGGTGGACAGCCACTTAGGCTCGTCTTCAACAGTACCGCCCATCTCAATGGTGGTGAGCTTGATTCTGCCCTCAGCCTTTAACTGCTCAAGGCCGGAGTTAGCAGAGTCGAAGAAAGACTTGTCGCCCAGGTTGCCGTTAACAAGGTGAACAACATTGTAAACCTTGCCATCTTCGGGTGCATCGGCAGGAGCCTCTGCGGGTGCATCGGCAGGTGCATCGGCAGGTGCCTCAGGTGCTTTCTCGCCGCAGGCGGCAAGAGAGAACATCATGAGCATTGCCAGAACTAATGCAAGAATTTTTTTCATTTTCTTTTCCTCCTAAAGAATTTAAGATCCGAAATCCTATTTGCATACTCAAAGGGATTCTTGGTTTCATTGTAGTCGATTTAGAAAGATTTGTCAATCAATTTTGTGCATTATACTCAATATTCCTTTTTTAACTGCCTGTTCTTTTAGAGAAATTACAATATTTTGCACATATATACCTCTCTTTTAGCCAAAATCTACCAGTATTTCTCTCTTTTCTATGCAAAACCTGCGGTGCGTGATATAATTATATGAAATATGCTCGGTAAAATGTCAAAGTAAAAGGAGTCTTATTATGAAATGTCAAAATATTCCTAAAATTGACCTGCATCTACATCTGGACGGCTCTGTTCTTCCCCAGACCTTGTTGGAGCTTGCTAAAAAGCAGGGTGTGAAAGCCCCATGTGATGACCTGCCCTCCTATCTTAAATATATAGAGCGCTGCGCCGGTTGCGGAAGTGTAAACGAATATCTCAAAATGTTCGATTTGCCGGTTGACGTTATGCAGGACAGTGAAAGCCTTGCACGAATTACAAGAGAGCTTATTGAACTGCTTTATAAACAGCACCTTGCATACGCCGAAATCCGTTTTGCACCTCAGCTCCACACAAAAAAGGGACTTACTCAGGCGCAGGCTGTTGAAGCTGTGCTAAAGGGCAGAGAAGAGGGGCTTAAAAATTGCCCCGATTTTCAGGTTGGTATTCTCTGCTGCATGATGTGCATTGGCACTGAGAAAATAAACTGGCAGGAAAACGCCGAAACCGTGGAGGTGTGCGGTAAATATCTGGGTAAAGGTGTTGTGGGGCTTGACCTTGCAGGGGCTGAGGGTATAGTCCCGCTCAGGAATTTTGCACCACTGTTTAAACGTGCAAAGGAGCTGAACATTCCCTGCACCTGCCACGCCGGAGACAGTCAGGGTGCGGACACCGTTGGGGATGCGCTTGACTTCGGAGTTTCACGCATAGGTCACGGACACCATATTTTTGAAGATACGGCTCTTGTAGAGCGTGCAATCCGTGAGGGCGTTGCCATTGAGGTCTGCCCTACCAGCAATATCCAGTGCATGACTCAGCCCTCCTACAAGGAGCATCCTGCTAAAAAGCTTCTGGATATGGGCCTTGCCGTCACCATAAACACAGACAATATGACATTTGCAGGGGTGGATCTGGACAGAGAGTACCGCCACTGCGTAGAGGATATGGGCTTTACGGAAGAGGATCTTTTAAAGCTCAGTGAAAACTCCGTCCGTGCCGCATTCATGCCGGAGGATTTAAGAGAAAAGCTCCTCAAAGAGATTGAAGAGCTTAAAAATAATTAAGGGGGTAACACCATGCTTCAGCCGCACATTCAGCTTGACGAAAGTATAAACGCAAAATATGCACTTCTGCCCGGAGATCCCGGCAGACTGGACAGGATAGCCCAGCAGCTCCAAGATGTGGAGGAGCTTGCCTATAATCGGGAATTTCGCAGCATACGGGGACTGTATAAAGGTCTGCCTATACTGGCAATATCCACAGGCATCGGCGGCAGCTCTGCCGCTATCGCCATAGAGGAGCTGCGCTCCATAGGTGTTACCGCTATGATAAGAATAGGCTCATGCGGTGCGCTTCAAATCGGTATTCCATTAGGCTCTCTGATTTTCGCCAACGGTGCCATTCGTGACGAGGGTACTTCCAAAGCCTACGCCGATGTGCGCTTCCCTGCCGTTCCTGACCCTGAGCTTCTTTTTAACTGCGTTGCTGCGGCAAAGGACAGGGGCTTTGAACATAGAGTGGGCATAGTGCACAGCCATGAGAGCTTTTATATTGATACAAACGACGAGGAATCGGAGTATTGGTCAAAGCTTGGGGCTTTGGGTGCTGACATGGAGACTGCCGCACTCTTTACCGCCGGAAAAATCCGTGGTGTCCGCACTGCTTCTATATTAAATAATGTAGTCCTCTGGGGTGAGGATACCAAAGAATCCGTAGGCGGCTACGCAAGCGGTGAAGATCTTTGCGCTCAGGGCGAAAAGAACGAAATTGCCACCGCACTTGAAGCACTTTATAGACTCAGTCTAAGCGATAAATAAAAGCATTCTATTTCTGAATAAATTTACTTACAGGGAAGTGAACGCATGAAATTTGCATATGTCTTCAGCCTATTGGGAGAATAGGCTGAACAGATATTCTCCTGAACATTTTTAAAATGGAAAAGGAGAACTTATATGAATAAGAAAATAATATATAATATCAACAAACTGGCTTATCCTGTCTTATTGAATTACCTGCTTCTGAACATCTTTGAGCTTTTGGATAAAGCCATTATTGGTCATTACTCCTTGGAGGGTTTCGCTCTGATTGGTGTGGTTGCACCTCCGATATTTGAAATAACCGGTGCTTTAGGAGCGTTATCTGAGGCATTCAGCATTTTAGCGGCAGAGCAAATAGGAAAAGGTCGGCAGACGGAATTTGAGCGGCTCTTTGTGACAGGCAAACGAATTGCCGTTTTAATAAGCAGCGTATTTATCCTTATGGGGCTTGCCTGCGGCAAAGTATTTTTCCGCACCGTGTATGGTCTGGAAAAAAGTCAGCTCAGCGAAGCGCTGTCATATTTTTATCCTAACCTCCTCACTGTAATGCTGAATATGCTGATTTTTCTATACTCTGCTTATTACCGAAATAAGTTGTGCACGAAAATCTCATTTTACAGCACGGCGGTTTCAACAGCTGTAAACCTGTTTTTTGATATATGCCTTGTGTATGGTTGCATGGGTATGCCTGAGCTTGGAATTGCGGGAGCCGCTTGGGGAAGTGTAATCGGTTTGTCTGCCGGACTACTGGTCTATCAAATTCCTTATTTCAAGCAAAAGTGCAGTATAGTAAAAAAATCGGTTGGACAGCTTGCGAACTGGAAAAAAATTTTTCATTTATATCCCACACTTTTTGGCCAGGAATTTCTTGCTGGAACATTATTCGCTTTTGTCCTCAGCGCCGTTGTTTCAAGACTCAGCATTGAGCAAATGGCTGTTTACAACTTACTGGATTCGATTATTTCAATCATCTCAGTTTCGATTTACGCCTATGCAACATCAATCCAAACCTACTCTTTGCAGCAGAAAGCTGCCGGAAATATTAGCCTTGCACAAAGCTATCTCAGATACGGAAGTATATTTACCCTTGGTTTGATGTTCTTCCTCTGTTTGGTGACGTATATATTCAGAGTTTCTGTAATGCATTGGATTATTTATGATTCGGCGGTAATTACGGCGGCTTCAAGTATAATATTACTCGCTTTCCTGCCTGTATTTCCTAAGGTAACTTCACAGGTGTATATGGCCTATCTTCAAGGTATAGAAGAGGATAAATATGTTTTTCTGTGTACATTACTTACTACAATACTAATATGTATTGGAATTGTACCTGCCGGAAGATATTTTAAGTTGCACGGTATTTATTTTATACTGACAGCTCAATATTTGATTCAATCTGTCCTTTATATCCAAAAGAGCCATATAAACTGTTAAACTTATTTCGGACAAATCTAACAGCACATAAAAAAGAGTGTATGAAATTCATACTGAAATTCATACACTCTTTTTTTGCTTATTTTTCGTTCATACCCTCTGTGACTTCGACGACTTTCATCTGAGTCTGATAGGTATGTGTATTGCCCTCTATATCGGTAACGGTAAACTCAAAGAAAAAGTTATTCTTCAAATCATCTGCATCAAATTTACCGGATATACTGCCTGCTCCCCACTTCTTTCCCAAGTCGCCGCCTACATTTACTGCGCCGCCTGTGGTGTCTGTAAGGCTATTGGATGAGACAACTTCCTTTTCTCCGTCTTTCAGCACATAAAATGTCTCTTCAAAAGAGGTCACACCGGCAAAATTCTCCTCATTTACCTGCAAGTTTCCGCCATAAAATGCTTCATAGTCATCGGAAAGAACAATCACACCGTTTGTAACGGTTAAATTTTCGTCCTCACCGCTGAATGAATAGACGCTGAAATTCTGTTTCTCTTCCTGCTTTTCACTTCCGCAGCCTGCAAAAATCATGCTGCAAATTAAAATCAGAGCCAATACAGACCATACTTTTTTATTCATAGCTTTCCTCCGTTTTTCGGGATTTAACCTTAAATTCTTTAGACAAGAATAACATAGCTGTTATAAAAAGTATAGTTTTTTCTCTTCCCATGTAAAATAATTTCATTAAAAAGCCCATCTCAAAGACGGGCTTTTTCTTATACTCTTCTGAAAGTCTCAGTGTACTCTAAAAGCTTTTCGGCAAGCTTCTCCTCTGCCCCATCAGGCAGCATACGCCACTGCCAGTTTCCGGAACCTGTACCGGGGGTATTCAGACGAGCATAGCTTGGAAGCTCCAGCAAATCCTGCATCTGCACCACAAACAGATTAGAGGGGGTTGCCATGCCGGTTCTGATAAGACCCCAGCACCAGCCCTCGTCCTCTGTTATGTGCATATAACGGGAGGCAAACTTTTTGTCAACCTCATTCATGTCTGACAGCCAGCCCATAACAGTGTCGTTATCGTGAGTACCCATATAGCAAACACTGTTCTGCTCGCAGCGGTGAGGCAGGTAATCGGACTCGCCGTGGGCATCAAAGGCAAATTCCAGAATTTTCATTCCGGGCAAACCTGAATCGGAGAGCAATGCTCTGACTTCGGGGGTAACGTAGCCCAAATCCTCGGCTATAAAGCTTAAATCGCTGAACCATGAAGTCAAAACCCCTACAAGATCCATGCCGGGGCCTTTCTTCCACTGTCCGTTTTTGGCAGTTTCCTCCCCTGCCGGTACAGCCCAGTAGCTTTCAAAGCCTCTGAAATGGTCTATTCTTATAACGTCATACAGCTTTTTCGCACCGTCTATTCGGCGTATCCACCAGCCGTACCCGTCTTTCTTCATTGCGTCCCAATCGTAAAGAGGATTGCCCCAAAGCTGTCCCTCGTCTGTGAAAGCATCGGGAGGAACTCCCGCCACCTCTCTGGGCAGGCGTTTTTCGTCAAGCTGGAAAAATTCCGGCTCGCCCCACACGTCGGCTGAGTCCAGAGCCACATATATAGGCACGTCGCCTATAAAATGCACATCGTTTTCATGGGCATACTCTCTCAGTGCGTGCCACTGGGTGAAGAACTGGTACTGGATAAACACCTGAAAATCAATTTCTTCGCTCAACAGCTCAGAATACTTCTGAACAGCCTCCGGCTTTCTGAGCCTTATATCCTCCGGCCACTCAGTCCAGCTCTTCATCTGGAAATTGGATTTAAGCGCCATAAAGAGGGCGTAATTATCAAGCCAGCCCTTATTTTCTGCACAGAACTTCTGGATTTTCTCCTTTAGCTCTTTTTTTCCACGCTCAAAGGCAAGGCGCAGCACCTTATAGCGGTTCATGTAGATTTTGCCGTAATCCACTCTCTCGGGATTTTCGCCCCAGTCTATCCCCTTTAGCTCCTCAGGAGTTAAAAGGCCGTCCTCGCACAGAATGTCAAGGTCTATAAAATAGGGGTTTCCTGCAAAGGTGGAAAAGGAATAATAGGGGCTGTCGCCGTAGCTTGTAGGGCCGAGAGGCAGAAGCTGCCAGTAGCTCTGCCCTGCCGCCTTTAAAAAGTCCACAAACTTATATGCTTCTCTGCCCATGCTGCCAATACCGTACTTTGACGGTAGAGAACTCATAGGCATAAGTACGCCGCTGCTTCGTCTCATATATAAATCACTCATTTCTCATTTTTTTATCCCTTTACTGCACCTGCCGCCACACCTTTTATGATGTATTTCTGGCAGCACAGGTAAAATATTATAACAGGGATAATGCTCACCATTATAAGTGCCATTGTAGCGCCCATGTCAACATGGCCGTAGCTGCCTTTCAGGTACTGGATATGTATTGGAATGGTCATAAATCTCTGTCTGTCCAACACAAGGTAAGGTAGCAGATAGTCATTCCAGACCCACATAATTTCCAGAACGCCGGTGGAAATCATGGTAGGCTTTAACATGGGGAATACCACGGAGAAGAAAGTGCGGATAGGTCCACAGCCGTCTATAGCGGCGGCCTCCTCAATCTCAAGGGGTATGCTCCTGACAAAGCCGGAGAACATGAACACTGCAAGTCCCGCTCCAAAGCCCAGATATATTATGGGGATAGTCCACGGAGTATTCAGGTGGAGAGTATCGGCAGTCTTTGCGAGGGTGAACATGACCATCTGGAAAGGTACAACCATAGAAAATACGCAGAGATAGTAAACTATCTTACTGAATATACTACCCACTCGGGCAATATACCATGCAGCCATAGAGGTGCAAAGCAGGATAAGTCCGCTTGAAACTATGGTTATGAAAAAGCTGTAAAACACAGATTTAAGGAAAGGATAGTTACCGAAGGTCATGCCCTTTTCGTAGTTATCCCAACCTACAAATGACTCCTTTGTAGGGAGCTTAAAGGTTTCAAGGTTTACGAAGTTGTTTTCCTTAAAGGAGTTTATAAGCACCAGAACTATTGGCATGATGTACAAAACGGCTATAACCGAAAAAATCACCGTCAGTATGGTTTTTGTCCGTTTTTCACGTTTCAAACTGTTTTTAGCCATTACTGCTGCACCTCCTTATTACGAGTAGAGCGGAGCTGCAAGATGCTGATAAATGCAACCAGAACGAAGAACAGCACAGCCTTTGCCTGGCCTACTCCTCTGTTTCCGCCGCCGGAAGCATAGAAGGAGTTGACGATATTCAGCGCCAGCATTTCCGTTGTCTTTACAACCGAGCCGTCCGCCATTTGCAAAAACGGTCGTCCTGCCGTCAGAGCAAGGTTCTGGTCGTAGAGCTTAAAGCCGTTGGTAAGGGTCAGGAAAGTGCAGATAGTTATGGAGGGCATAAGGTTTGGAATAGTGACCTTCCACAGAATCTGCCATGAGTTTGCGCCGTCTATCTTCGCCGCCTCCAGCATATCCTCAGGTATGGACTGGAGACCTGCTATGTAAATAATCATCATATAGCCTATCTGTTGCCAGCACAGTAGAATTATAAGACCCCAGAAGCCGTATTTTGCTTCCAGAAGTATGGATGTGCTGTAACGGCAGAGTATGCCGTCAAATATCATTGACCAGATATAACCCAAAACTATACCGCCGATAAGGTTGGGCATGAAGAACACGGTTCTGAAAAGGTTGGAGCCTTTAATGCCTCTTGTAAGCACATAGGCAACCGCAAAGGCCAGAACATTTACCACAATAAGTGTTGTAACCGCAAACACTGCCGTATACACGAACGAGTGTATAAAGCTCTGGTCGGATAGCGCCTTAATATAGTTGTCAAGACCTACCCAATGCCACTTGCTTGTAGTTTTGAACTTACAGAAGGACAGGAAAAGACCCTTGCAGAAAGGATACAGAAATCCTACGCAAAAGGCCGCAAAGGTTGGCAGCAAGAAGAGCCAGAAACAGCGCTGAATCGGACGGCGAACAAGGCTTGAATTCAGTGCCGAATAGTCTCGTTGCTTTTTAGCTTTTTTCAAATAGCCCACTCTCCCTTTTATATATAGTTTCGTTTCAATGTCCACAGCGCCGCTCCGGAGTTTCCGAAGCGCCGCTGTAAACACAAAAATTTAAAACAGGGCGAGCGAATGTCGCTCGCCCTGCAAAGTTCATAATGTTGCTTACAGCCTGTAATTACTTGGCTGCCTGCTCGTTTGCATACTGGGTTGCCCAGCCTTCAACGAAAGCAGTCTCGACAGTGCTCCAATCGCCGGTGCCGGCGGTGTACTGACCGAGAGCGTCAACAACGGCTGCACGCCAATCGTCAACAGCAGGAGTGTAGTTGAATGCCCAGGTTACAACGTAGTTACCGTTAGCGGTGTAGTCGTTTGCCTGTGCGAAGAACACGTTTTCAGGAGTCTTTGCGCTCTTGAAGGGGCAGGGACCGAACTGCTCTGCCATCATGGTGGTGCCTTCCTCAGAGGTGACAACCCACTTCATGAAGTCCAGAGTAGCCTTGATGTCTTCCTCGGAAGCTTCGTTGTTAACTGCCCAGCAGTTTTCAGTACCGCAGCAGAGACCGGCCTTATCTTCGCCCTCAACACCGCAGTAAATAGGAATCATAGCCAGCTTTGCAGGGTCCATGCCGGCCTCAACAAGGCCTGCATACTCCCAGGAGCCGTTCTGATAGAAAACAGCTTTGCCTTCCTTGAATTCACTGGAAGACATGTCGCCGGTAGCAGTGAGCAGGTCAGCGCCGGTGACAGAAGAGTCGGTGGTGTAGAGATCCCAGATCTTCTTGAAGTTTTCAAGGTAGGTACCCTTGATGGTGGCAGGCTGCTCAGTCACGCCGTCATCACGTAACTCATAGAAGAGAGGCATATTGGCAAGGTGTCCGGAGAAACGCCAGGAGGAGGAGCTGTCCAGACCTGCGGAAGAGAAGGCATCAAAGCCAAGCTCTGCGGTGCGGGCGTGGATGTCATCAGCAACAGCCTTGAGGGAGTCAAAATCCTTTATTTCGTCCAGAGTGTGGCCTGCTTTCTCCAGAAGCTCGGTGTTAACAATGATACCGAAGGCTTCGTAGCAGTAGCCGATGGAGAGAACTTCACCGTTTTCACCCTTGAGGTTGAAGGAATCGGTGGTCATCTCTTTGTAAACGTCGGTGTCTTTAAGGTCGAGGCAGTAGTCACCCCAAGCGTTGATGGCGCCCTGGTTGCCGCACTGGAACAGAGTAGGTGCGGAGGACTTGTCCATCTCAGCGGTGAGAGTGGTGTCGTATTCGCCGGAAGCGGCGGTGACGACCTTCACCGGAACACCGGTCTGTTCGGTGTAGGTCTTAGCCAGTTCCTGCCATGCGGCATCTGCTTCGGGCTTGAAGTTCAGGTAGTAAACTGAACCCTCTGCTTTTTCTTCTGCGGGAGCGTCTGCAGGAGCTTCTGCTGCATCGTCTGCGGGCTGCTCGGGAGCTTTGCTCTCGCCGCAGGCACAAAGTGCGAATACCATGCAAAGAGCAAGAATAAGTGCTAATGCTTTTTTCATTTTGTACTTTCTCCTTAATAATATTTTTCCTCGTTTTTGAGGTTGTATTTTCAGACCCTAAGTCAGAAAATCAAATTGATTTTACGGAAGCGCCCTCTCTCAGCGGAGCTTCCAGACGAACATGGCGGTTGCCTGCCCTGCCTTCCAATATATCCAGAAGTATCTGTACGCACTCCTTGCCCATCTCCTCAGCAGGCTGAATCATGGTAGTGAGTGTGGGGCTTACAAACTGGGAGATATTCAGTCCGTCTATGGCTATAACGGAGCAGTCATCGGGAACAGCTCTCCCCTCTCCCTCCAGTGCTTTCATAGCGGCTATGGCGGTAGAGTCGGAGACGGTGAAAACGGCGGTAAATTCAGCACCTCTTTCCACAAGTGCCTTTGTACCCTCGTAAGCCTGATTCATTCCATAATGTCCGTTTGTTTCCATTACCAATGCTTCGTCATAGGCAATTCCGCTCTCTTTCAAGGCGGCTTTGTAGCCGTTAAAGCGCAGCTGAGAAACTGAGCGGTCACAGCAGGCAGGCACAAGAGCGGCAATCTTTCTGTGTCCCAAATCTATAAGGTGTTTAACCGCTTTGTATGCGGTCAGGTAGTCATCAACAGAAACGGAGGAATAATCTCCCTCGTTTAAAGTACCGAATGAATTGGAGTATGAGCAGCAGACATAAGGTATACCTATAACAGCCAGTTCCTCGGGGCTGTAATCGTATCTTCCGCCAAGGAAAATAAGCCCACGGAGCTTTTTCTCTCTTTCAAGCACAGCTCCCGCCTTGACTTCGTCCTCTCCTGAGTCTATAAAATGCAAAACCATTGTATAGCCGCTTTTATCTATCTCTGTTGACACAGTTTTTAAGACGGAGGAAAAGAACAGGTTTCCCATGCCTCGGACAATAACGCCGATAGCATCCGAACTGCTTTTAACTAAATCTCTGGCACTGTTGTTGGGGATATAACCGGATTTCTCAACAAAAGCAAGCACCTTTTCCCGTACAGCTTCGCTGACGTCAGGCTTGTTATTCAGTACACGGGAAACGGTGCTCACACCGACCCCGCAAGCCTTGGCAATATCTTTAATAGTCACTTTATTTACTCCAAGCGAATTTCGGAAACGTTGCCGGAAACGTTTCCAGTAGTTTGTATTTCAATATTAGCAACCCTGTACGCTAAAGTCAACAAACTCCGGAACTCTTTCTGAAACTTTGTAGCTGTGAACAAATTCACACTTATTTTTTGTATATAATGTCAAGGACAAATAGGGCTAAAATGTCTTAAAGTCCTACACATTTTCACTTTAAAAGGTTAAATACAAATACTTTCGACCAGAATTCACATTGCAGGACTTTGTGGTGCGCCAACAGAACGCAGTTTCAATGTAAGGATTTTAAAACCCTGAATTCAAAGCCGTTTCTCCTCTGCTCTCCTGCCGCAGGCTGTGATTTTGGGCAAACAAAAAGGCCGGAGTTTTATTTCTAAAACTCCGACCCTTATATTTTTACAACGCAGCTTCCAGATTTAAAATCAGAACATTTCTGATTAAAAAGCAGCTGACAAAGGCAGAAAAGCAAAAAGAGACGATCAAATGATCGTCTCTTTTTTGGCGCAGAAGGAGGGATTTGAACCCTCGCGTGCATTTTAGTACACCTACTCCCTTAGCAGGGGAGCCCCTTCGGCCTCTTGGGTACTTCTGCATCACAGATTGCCGAATTGCTAAATTATGATAGCACAGAGAGTAGATATTGTCAAGTGTTTACTATATTTTATATTGATTTTTCTCTTATTTTCCCACGCAGAAGCGCTGGAATATGCGATTTGTCACGTCTTCACGGACAGTTCTGCCTGTAAGTTCGCCCAAGGCGGACATTGCACCCTCGATTTCGGTTAAAACAATGTCGGGAGTCATGCACATTTCCATAGCAGAAACGGCGGCCTCCATGTATTCAAGGGCCCTTTTAACAGCATCAGCCTGTCTTGCGTTTGTGAGTATCTCTCCTGCGGGAACTGAGGGAAGGGGGAAAAGCTCGGATATTGCCTTTTCAAGCTCATCTATTCCCTCGCCTGTCTTAACGCTTATTGAAACCACAGGAAGTTCAGTCTCAACAAAGCGCAGATTTCTGTCCAAATCGTTTTTGGATATGACCACAAGACCCTTGGGAGCATTTTCTGCGGCGGAAATAAGTCTGCCGTCCTCTTCTGTATAGTCGGCGCTGCCGTCAACCACAGCTATCACCAGTTCCGCCTGCTCTATTGCTTCCTTACTGCGCTCAACACCCAGTCTCTCAACTTCGTCTCCCGTTTCACGGATACCCGCTGTATCGGTAAGGCGGAGGCAAACACTGCCAAGCTTCAGCTTTTCTTCAATAGTATCTCTGGTAGTACCGGGAACGTTGGTAACTATCGCCCTGTCGTAGCCTAAAAGTGCATTTAAGAGGGAGCTTTTTCCGGCGTTAGGTCTGCCCACAATGGCGGCAGGAATACCTGTATTTAAAAGCTTGCCACGCTTAAATGTGGATAAAAGCCTGTTTAAAGAGCTTACAGACTTATTTATGCTGTCCTTATAGCTTTCCAGTAAAAAGTCCTCTATATCCTCGTCGGGATAGTCCAGAACAGCGTGATAGTGGGAGGACATATCGGTAAGCTCATCGTAGATTTTACCGATTTTATCTCCGATTGCGCCGGAGAGCTGACCTGCGGCGTTCTTTGCGGCTTCAACGCTTTCAGCGTCGATAATATCCGCCACAGCCTCAGCGGAGCAAAGCTCCATGCGGCCGTTTAAAAAGGCACGTTTTGTGAATTCTCCCGGGCCTGCCTGTCTTGCTCCCAGAGCAAAAAGCTCCTCGAGCAGGCTTCTAAGGACCACTGGTGAACCGTGACACTGAAACTCTGCCGTATCTTCTCCGGTGTAGCTCTTGGGGCCATGGCTTATGGTGCAAAGGCACACGTCCAGAAGCTCTCCTGCTCTGTTATAAAGATTTCCGAACACCAGCTTTCTGTCCTCGCTGGCGTCCATTTTTTTGCCGGATGCAGGCTTAAAGAGTGTATCCGCCATTTCTATGGCCTTATCTCCTGAAAGCCTGACTATTCCTATTGCCGCCACCTGTGCGCCGGTGGCAACAGCTGCTATTGTATCAGACATAATATCTCCTTTAATGTTCAAAAAGCTCCTGAAACAGGAGCTTTTTTACTGTGAACTAATTTAATTCTGCCTTTCGACTCTTGCAGCTTTGGCAGCTTTCTCATCGTTTCTCTCTGCTATAAAGTAGCTGAGGGACAGCAGGCTGTCAGAAAAGTGGATATTCTCCACAATGGTGGAGCTGTTAGGCTCGGTAAGCTCCTGATTTGTAAAGTTCCAAATTGCTTCAATGCCGTTTTCAATAAGTAAATCTGCAACAGGCACAGCGGCACTTGCAGGAACGGTAAGCACTGCCACATCTACATGGTTTTTCTCAATATAGGTTTTCAGGTCATCCATAGAGCTTATGGGAACACCGTTAAAGGAAGTTCCGATAAGCTGAGGGTTAATATCAAAAGCGTGTTTGAGCTTGAAGCCCCACTCACTGAAGCAGAAATTATCCATCAGTGCCTTACCGATATTACCCACACCTATCAGAATAGCTGTGAAACCTCTGTCTATGCCCAATATAGAGCCGACCTGCTCTCTCAAAGCAGGAACATTATAACCATAACCCTGCTGACCAAACTCGCCGAAGCAGCTGAAATCCTGTCTAATCTGAGACGGGGTAAGACCGAGTTGACGGCCTAACTCAAAAGATGAAATTCTGTTTATACCGCTTTTTTCAAGCTCTGCAAGCTTACGCAGGTATCTTGGCATACGACGAATAACGTTATTAGAAACCTTTACTCTTTTCACTTGAAACTCTCCTTATATGCGAATAAGGCGCATCTACTGGCCCATTTATATTTGTAAAAATTATAACATATATTTTTTACATATTCAAGGTTCATTATAGAAAATTACTCCTTGAAAGCTATCAGAAAAACATATTTTTATACAATTATTCTAAGCTACCTAAAAAATTCGCAAATTCCTCGGCATTGCAAGCTACGGAGTAAACCTGTCCTTCCCCTGTCTCATAGTAAAGGCTATCTTCTATAAAATATACGTTAAGGCAGGAATTATCATCATTGAGAGTTATTATATAATCGGGAGTTTCAGGCAAGGGAATTTCCGCCTCGCTCTCCCTTTCATTTAAAAATGTCTCCATGCGCTGCCAGTTTTCCCCGCTCAGTGCAATCACATTTGAGTCCGTCTGCTCCATCTCATTTTCCGTTACAGACTGAGTATTTCCCCCCTCTGCGGACTGTCTCAGGCTGAATTGAGCCGGAGCCTGCTGAGGAACATCCCGCAGGTTTTCGCTTGGCCTTTGCACTTGAGTCGGAGGTGCTGCCGCTTCTGCAGGTGCGCTGTCATAGGGCATTTCTTCCTCCACCCCGTCATTTGCCACCATAGCAAGCTGAGGTGCAGCCTTACCGCTGCTGAAAAACTTAGGTGCAGCGGCTACGCCTACACCCACAACAAGTGCGACACAGGCGGCAGTGGTCAAAATTGCCTTAACAGGCTTTGAAAGTTTCTTTTTGCTGTTTTTATTTTTTATATCCTCACGGCGTACAGCTGCCATGATATTTTCGTGAAGTCCCTCAGGAACTTCCTCCATGTTTTCAGATATGGACTTTGAAAGACCTGTAAAGGTCTCAAACATTGCCTCGCATTCAGGACAATGTTCAAGGTGCTCCGCCAGTGCGGTGCTTTCCTCTTCATTCAGTTCTCCGTCCAGCAGGCAGCTGATAAGCTCCTGATACATTTCACATCCGCTCATGACGTTTCACCTTCTCCCGATTTCTTGACGAGATATAATCGGGAATGTTCCCGTCCTCAATAAGAAAGTCGCAAAGTTTTTTTCTCGCCCTGAATATTCGGGATTTAACCGTGCCGCTTTCTATATTAAGTACCTCTGATATCTCCTCATAACTAAAGCCTTGAATCTCTCTCAGCAACAAAATTTCCCTCTGTTCCGTGTTCAACCGGTCCAGACCACGGTGCACAGCTTCACGGGTGGTTTTCCTCTCCAGAAGTTTTTCCGGGGACTGCTCTTCGTCAGGTATCTCAAGTTCCGTGCTTTCGCCGTCGCTGTCCTCCACGGACAGTGACTTAACAGGCCGTCTGCTCTGGCGGCGCAGATGGTCAAGGCACAGGTTTGAAACTATGCGGTACAACCACACAGAAAATTTACTGTCTCCTCTGAATTTTTCAAGAGAATTATAAGCCTTAATAAATGCCTCCTGGCTCATATCTGCCGCATCCTCAGGATTTTTGCACATTCGCAAAGCCAGATTGTACACATTTTTTTCGTACTCATTTACAAGAAGCTCAAAGGCGTTCACATCGCCGCCCTGAATTCTTTTTATAATCTTCTGTTCATCGTCCCTTGTCATGCTGTCACTCCTTTCGGAATTTCACATAAGGTGTGTTTATTTAAGGTCACGCTTAATGTCTTTTACTATCTTCCGCAGCTGATCCAGACTTTCCACTCTCACAAGCTGCTGCTTATAAATTTTGGCGTAGGCTACACCGTCCAGATACCAGGGCATATGGTGTCTTGCCTCAAGGCAGGCCAAATGCTCTCCACGCTGAGAAGCCAGAGTTTCTATCTGTCTCAGTGCCACGTCCATTCTCTCGCTGAGAGGGGGAAGCTCAGGTACAGGCTCCCCTGCTATTGCGGCGTTGCCACGCTGAAAAAGCCATGGGTTTCCGAAACTGCCCCTGCCTATCATGGCAAGGTCGCAGCCGGTGTAGCGCAGAATATGCTCTGCGTGTTCAGGCTCGAAAATATCACCGTTTGCGATAACAGGAACACTGACCGCATTTTTAACGTCTCTGATAATGTCCCAGTCCGCTACGCCGGAGTACATCTGCACTCTTGTTCTGCCGTGAACGGCTATGGCGGCAGCTCCCGCCTGCTGGGCAATCTTTGCAAATTCCACAGCGTTTACGCTGCCCTTGTCCCAGCCCTTGCGAAACTTCACGGTAACGGGTACATCAACAGCCTTGGAAACTTTTTCGATTATCCGTCCTGCAAGTTCAGGGTCTTTCATAAGAGCAGAACCGTCACCGGATTTTACGATTTTTCCCACAGGACAACCCATGTTTATATCAATCATGTCTGCACCTGAAATTTCCAGTGCCATACCTGCCGCCTCTGCCATAACTTCCGGCTCGTGGCCGAAAATCTGAGCGGCGCATGGGTGCTCATCTGGGGGAATGTACAAAAGTGATTTGGTTTTTTCGTCTTTATATACGAGAGCTTTGGCGCTTACCATTTCGGTGGTGGTCAGTGCCGCACCAAGCTCTCGGCATATGCCACGAAAGGCAAAATCCGTAACTCCGGCCATAGGGCCTAAAGTCAGTCTGCCTGAAAGCTCAATATTTCCTATTTTTACCATGACATCTCAAGTCCTACGGGGCAGTGGTCAGAACCCATAATGTCAGGCAGAATGTATGCCGCAGTCATGTTGTCTCTGAGTCTATTGGAAATTACAAAATAGTCTATACGCCAGCCCACATTTCTGCCTCTTGCGCCGCCACGATAGCTCCACCATGAGTATGCGTCGGTTTTGTCGGGGTAGAGGAAGCGGAAAGAGTCTGTAAAACCTGCTTCCAGAAGCTCTGTGAATTTTCCACGCTCTTCGTAGGAGAATCCGGGTTTACCAATGTTGGGCTTGGGATTTTTAAGGTCGATTTCCTGATGAGCTACGTTCATATCGCCGCAGACAATAACAGGCTTCTCCTTGTCCAGCTCTATAAGGAACTCTCTGAAAGCGTCCTCCCAGCTCATGCGGTATTCAATGCGCTTCAGCTCGTCCTGAGCGTTGGGGGTGTAAACACAGACAAGATAAAACTTCTCGTACTCAAGGCAGGTAACTCTGCCCTCGGTGTCGTGCTCGGGAATTCCCAGATTGTATCTCACGCTGAGGGGTTTGTGCTTTGTGAAGATAGCAGTTCCGGAGTAACCTTTTTTATCGGCGTAGCACCAGTAGCTCTCGTAGCCGGGGAAGCTTAAATCTATCTGACCTTCCTGAAGCTTTGTCTCCTGAAGACAGAAGAAATCTGCGTCCTGCTCTTTGAATATATCTTCAAATCCTTTTTTTACAACAGCTCTCAGGCCATTAACGTTCCATGATATGAATTTCATTTTTCATTCTCCTCACTGTCTCTCCTGCTCTCCTCATAGCCTCTGGCATCGGTGAGAGCTGCGTTGCGGATACGAGGCACAGGGCCTGCGGACAGGTCTTTAGTGCCGGAAACCTTTTTGGCCTGTAATCTGTTGATTTTAAGTCCTTCGGCATAGAATTTTGCCTCGTAGTCGGTCATTACACCCACAGGGCCGTTTTTGTGCAGGTCATGGGTAAGCTGAGAAAGCTCCCAGCCTTCGTTTTCAAACTGCTCAACAGACCAGTCAAAAAGGGGTGTATTGTCTGTTTTAAAATGTATCTCTCCACCCTCAGGAAGCAGACTTCCGTACCGGCGCAAAAAGCCGGGAGATGTAAGGCGGAATTTTGCGTCACGGCTTTTAGGCCATGGGTCGCAAAAATTTATGTAAAATCTGCTGATTTCACCGGGGGCAAAAACTTCAGGAAGCTTTGCCACGTCTCCATCTATAAAGCGGACGTTGTTGAGGCCTCTGTCCATAATTCGCTCCATGGCAATAACCATAGCGCTTCTTTCTTTTTCCACAGCCACAAAAAGGGTTTCGGGGGCATTTGCGGCAGTCTCCACAGTGAAACGGCCTTTGCCGCAGCCAAGTTCAAGATGTATATTTTTAAAGCCTTCAAAATTTCCGGCCCAGTGACCCATTAAAGTCTCGGGTTCTTTTATCATAAGCTCCGCACATTTCTCCATGCGGGGTTCCAGATTGGATCTTTTTCTCATTCTCATTATGTAATCACGCTCCTTTTCAGAGCATACCACATCATTATTAAAACATCAATCAATAATTGTCTTGCACTTCGGAGGAATTTGTTGTATAATATATTGGCTGAGTTAATTCAGCTCAGATATAGTCCTGTATAGTGCGTTCGTGCTAATGGAATATATCAAAGATTGCATAAATATTTCCGGGTGTAGCGCAGTTCACTACAAGCCGTTGCAACAATCTTTTGTTGCTTACGGATTGTGCGTGCCGACGTAGTCGGCAGTAGCGCGTTTCTGCGCTCGGTGCATGGAAAAATCCGTGCAGTCTTAATAAGAAAGTAAATATTTCCGGGTGTAGCGCAGTTGGTAGCGCGCTTGGTTTGGGACCAAGATGCCGGGGGTTCGAATCCCTTCACTCGGACCATTTTATGAGAAAAACCGCCTAAATAGGCGGTTTTTCTGCGTTTATTGTTTGGTTTTCGGGTGGGCAACAGCTGCCGTCTGTCCCCGGTTCAATCCAGAGAAACAGGAAGCGGTCCACGCCCTGCCGGACAGTCAAATCACCCGTTTCCCTAACCGTTCCCTAATGGGGGAAAAGGAGGCAAAATTCCTCGATAAAATTTCTGACGGCTTGAAAATCCCACCTTTCTTTCATATAATTCAGGTAGGAGAAAGTCGGCGATAGAAAGATGGTT
>SAMEA104404097__coassemble_82_pt1 | contig 108804 bp, 102 predicted proteins | sample SAMEA104404097__metabat2_high_PE_037 | metagenome-assembled genome bin SAMEA104404097 (sample SAMEA104404097) | Balaenoptera acutorostrata | reverse complement strand
CCGTTTTTTGTAGCCAACCCTGTCAGACAGATGCCATATATCAGTAATTTTCGTGAGTTACTGTTTTATGACCACCCATCCAATGCACGGGTTTTGTTTTCGTTACACACCGCCTGTATAATCCCTGTCTATTTTTACTACGGCGTTATAGTCAGGCCAGTTCTCTTTTACAAGAGCCTGAATCTGTTTGACCAGTTCTTCGTCGCTTTCTTTAACATTTACGGGAAATACAGCGTCAAATATAAGGTTTGTGTGAGTATGTCCGGGAACCATGCGGAAGTCGTGAATGGTTACGTCCGGATTTAATTCTTTAAGTTTTTTAGCGATTGCTTTTCTTGTTCTGGAGTTTTCTGTATTATCCATATCCAGAGGGTCCATATGTATGGTGGCAAGACAGCCGAATTTTTCGTAAATCTCATTTTCAGCTCTGTCTATTACGTCATGGAGAACGAATATATCGCCCTTGCCGTTTACCTCGGCATGGAGAGAAGCCATAAGTCTGCCGGGACCGTAGTCGTGAACTATAAGGTCATGCACACCAAGCAGCTCCTCATGGGAAAGCACAAGATCTTCTATGCCTTTTACAAGCTCGGGGTCGGGAGCCTGACCGAGAAGGGGAGAGATGGTGTCCTTGGCAGAACCAAAGCCACCTAAAAGTATAAAGCCGGAAACCAGAAGTCCTGCGTAGGCATCTATATTTATACGGAAGAAATAGCTTACGACCATAGAAATCAGAACAACGGTGGTAGCAACAGAGTCGGAAACAGAGTCTGTGGCGGAGGCCATCATGGTTGCGGAGTTTATCTTCTTTCCAATCTTCTTGTTATAGCGAGCCATGTACATTTTAACAAGTATTGAGACAAGAAGAATTATTGCAGGCAGAAGTCCGGGAACAACGGCTTCAGGGTGTATAATTTTTTCAACAGAACTCTTTAAAAGCTCAAAGCCTACTGTTATTATAATAAGTGAGAGCATAAGGCCTGTCAGATACTCTATTCTGCCGTGACCGAAGGGGTGGTCAGGGTCGGGCTTTTTACCGGCTAAGGCAAAGCCCAACAGACTTATAATAGAAGAACCTGCATCGGATAAGCTGTTGAATGCGTCGGCGACTATTGCCATAGAGCCGGAGAGAGTACCTGCCAGATACTTTCCTAAAAAAAGCACAAGGTTTAAGAATATACCGTAAATGCCGCACAGCATACCGTATGCTCCACGAACTTTCGGGTCTTTTACATTTTCGCTGTCCTTAATAAAAATTCTGGTCAGCAGTTTTAACATTTTGTCCTTACTCCAATCAAAAATCTAAATTTTCAACGCCGAAATATTTTTCAGCAAAATCAACCTTTTGAACCTTAAATTCCTTACCGTTGAGGTATTCCAGAATTCCTGCGTCGGTTTTAAAATCGAAACAGAGTTTGTATGAATAGAGAGCCTGACCCTTTTCCTCGAAGCGGCGGTTTACGCTTGGGTTTCCGTATTTGGTATCACCTAAAAGGGGCCAGCCCGCCTTTGCCATCTGAACTCTTATCTGGTGGGTACGGCCTGTCAAAAGGTGACACTCAACGAGAGAAAGTCTGCCCTTTGAGGTTAAAAGCCTGTACTCGGTTTCAGCCAGCTTTGCGCCATCCACAGGCTGTTTTTTAACAGAGACAAGGTTTTTGTCATCATCTTTTAACAAGTAGTTAGAAAGCTTACCGGCAGGGGGTGTGGGTCTGCCGGACACGGCACAGAGATAGAACTTGTCAATTTCTCTAAGCTGAATTTTCTCGTTTATTATTCTCAGCGCCTGAGCATTTTTGGCGGCTATGACTATGCCTCCGGTGTTGCGGTCAATACGGTTGCAGAGAGCGGGAGCAAAAGAATTCTCCTCTTTGGGTCTCCATTCCTTTTTTTGTGCCAGATAGGCTTGCACATTTGCTATGAGCGTGTTATAATCCCATACTCCGGAGCTGTGACAGAGAATACCCGGTTTTTTGTCCAGAAGCATTATATTTTCATCTTCATAGACAATGTTCAGCTTTGGAGTTCCCACTTTAAGGTAGGAATTTTCTTCTTTCGGCTTGTCGAAAAACTCATCGTTAATATAAAGCTGTAAAATATCGCCTTTCACCAGCCTTGTGTCACGCTTGGCACCCTTGCCGTTTACCTTGATTCTCTTAAGGCGGATATATTTTTGCAGTAATGATTCAGGCAGCAGAGGCAGCGCTTTGCTTATAAATCTGTCTAATCTCTGGCCTGCATCATTGCCTTTTATAGTAATTTCTTTCATTGACTAAAGAACCTTTCATTTTTTGGCAAAATTTTTTTCAATTTGGATTATACTATATAAAATATGTATTGACAAGCCTTGATACTTCATCTATAATATTAGAGCGACTGTGGAGGCATATGCCTGCAAGTGAGGTGTTTATATGAAACTTGACTTACGAAAAATCATGGATAATCCGGGAAGCTCAATTCCCTTTGAATGTGAGCTTGAGACGGAGAGATTGGCTTTTCCCTCTGTCAGGGAATATTTAAAAAAACCTTATGCCAAAGGACGGGTTTATAATGAAGCGGGTATTATCCAGCTTGAGGGAGAAATTGATGCTGAGATGATCTGTCTTTGTGACCGTTGCGGCTGTGACTTCCCGAATGTCAAAACTACCCGGCTTAACGCCACAATCGTGGAGGAAGACGAGGGAGAAAATCCCGAGAACTTCGTTCTTGAGGGTGACGAAATAGATCTGGACGATGTGCTGTCCACTTGCTTCATTCTGGATATGGATTCCAAGTTCCTCTGCAAAGAGGACTGCAAGGGTCTTTGTCCTCAGTGCGGCAAAAACCTTAACCTGGGCCCCTGTGGGTGCCAGAAACAAATTGATCCAAGATTTGCTGTGCTTGAGCAGCTTTTGGATAAATAATTATAGAGCTGCTCAAAACAGCCGTTATCAGGAGGTGTCAACATGGCAGTACCAAAAAGTAAAACTTCAAGACAGAGACGTGACAAAAGACGTGCTTCCACTTGGAAGCTGACTGCTCCCAATCTGGTGGTTTGCCCCAACTGCGGTGCATTCTGCATGCCTCATCGTGCCTGCAAGTCCTGCGGACAGTATCATGGCCGTCAGGTCGTCAATGTTGAGGAGAGCAAGTAAAAAAGCTTTAGGAGGAGAGGTCAGCCTTTCCTCCTTTTGCATTATCTGGAGCTAAAATGAAAAATATTATAAAATCAATTGATGCGGACAGCCCTCTCAAACACAAGGTTAAAATAGGGGACAGTCTGATTTCTATAAATGACAATAAAATAATAGATGTGCTGGACTATAAGTTCTTTGCCTACGACAGAAAGCTTAAAGTCGTGCTCCAGCATCCCGACGGTTCTGAGTACCATGTAAGGGTGAAAAAAGAAGAGGGCGGAGATTTGGGACTGGACTTCGAGACTTATCTTATGGATAAGCCCCGTTCCTGCGCCAATAACTGCGTTTTCTGCTTTATCGACCAGCTGCCTCCCGGTATGCGCCCCACCATGTACTTTAAGGACGACGACGCAAGACTCAGCTTCCTGCTTGGAAACTATATTACACTGACCAATCTTTCAAAGCGTGAAATTCAGCGTGTAATAGATTTGCACGTCAGCCCTGTAAACGTCTCCGTCCATACCACAAACCCTGAACTGAGAGTGAAAATGCTCCGTAACCCCAGAGCAGGCGAGGGTATAGAAGTTATGCGCCGCTTTGCTGAGGCAGGTATAATAATGAACTGCCAGATAGTGTGCTGCCCCGGTCTTAACGACGGTGAAGAGCTGGTGCGCACAATGAATGATCTTTCCGAGATGTACCCCTCAGTACACAGCGTTGCCATTGTGCCGGTTGGCCTTTCAAAGTTCCGTGAGGGTCTTTATCCTCTTACGGAGTTTACACCCGAACACGCAGGGGAGACAATAGACCTGATTACAAAGTTCGGTGATGTGTGTCTGGAAAAATACGGCTGCCGCATTTTCTATTGTGGTGACGAAATGTATTTAAAGGCAGGCAGAGAAATTCCCCCTGAGGAGTTCTACGGGGATTTTGCACAGCTTGAAAACGGCGTTGGAATGTTGAGACTGTTTGAAACTGAGTTCCGCTCCGCACTGAAGCTCTCAGATGAGCCAGAGTACACACCTTTTTCCATTGCAACAGGCACATCAGTAAATCCTTTATTTAAAAAACTCCTTGCTCTTGCGCAGGAAAAGTATCATAATGTAGACGGAAAAGTTTATGCCATAGAAAATGACTTTTTCGGCCATAGTATAAATGTTACCGGTCTTATTACAGGCGGAGACTTAATAAACCAGTTAAAGGGCAAAGACTTGGGAGAGCGTCTCTTTATCTCCCAGAATATGCTCCGTCGTCAGGAAATGGACTTTCTGGACGATATTACACTGGAACAGGCATCCGAAGCTCTGGGCGTTCCCATCTACCCCATTGAGCAGGACGGATTTGCACTCTGGGATGCCATGAGCGGAATTTTACCTGAGGTAAAACTTCCCGTAAGAGATGGGGAAGAGACAGAATATTACAAATACAATCAGAATTAAAGAAAGGGGAGACAGTATGTCAAGACCTCTTGTTGCCATAGTCGGCAGACCTAATGTAGGAAAATCCATGCTTTTTAACCGCCTTGTGGGTCAGCGCCTCTCCATTGTTGAGGACACCCCCGGCGTTACCCGTGACAGACTGTATGCTGAATGCGAGTGGTGCGGGCGTAAATTTGATATGGTGGATACAGGCGGTATAGAGCCTACCACCGACAGTGAAATACTGCTGTTTATGCGTGAGCAGGCTCAGATTGCCATTGATGCCGCCACCGTTATTATACTTGTAACCGACCTCCGCACCGGCGTTACAGCCGCTGACGAGGACGTTTCCAGAATGCTTCTCCGCTCAGGTAAGCCTGTTGTTCTTGCCGTTAATAAGGCAGACTCTACCGGTGCTACCGATGTTGGAGTTTATGAATTCTATTCTCTGGGTCTGGGCGATCCTATACCTGTTTCCGCCGTTCACGGCCACGGTACAGGCGACCTTCTGGACCAGTGCTTAAAGTATTTCCCTCCCGAAGATGAGGAGGAAGAGGATGACGACTGCATTAAGGTTGCCGTTATCGGTAAGCCTAACGTGGGAAAATCTTCTCTTATTAACCGCATTTTGGGTGAAAAGCGTGTTATCGTCAGCAATATGGCAGGCACTACCAGAGACGCTGTTGATACTGTGCTTGAAAATAAGCACGGAAAATATGTGTTCATTGATACAGCAGGTATAAGAAGAAAGTCCAAGGTTGACGAGAGAGTTGAGAAATTCTCCGTCATGCGTGCTCAGATGGCTATTGAACGGGCTGATGTCTGCCTTATCCTTATTGATGCCAGAGAGGGTGTTACCGAGCAGGACACCAAGATTGCAGGTCTTGCCCATGAGGCAGGAAAAGCCAGCATAGTTGTTGTAAATAAGTGGGACCTTATCGACAAAGAGACAGGTACAATGGAGAAAATGAGAAAGCGCATCATGAACGATTTGAGCTTCATGAGCTACGCTCCCATACTCTTCATTTCCGCTCTTACCGGTCAGAGAACCGACAGAATATTCGAGCTTATAAACTTTGTTAACGACCAGAGCAATATGCGCATTACCACCGGTATGCTCAATAACGTGCTTGCTGATGCTCAGGCCAGAGTTCAGCCTCCCACCGATAAGGGTAAGAGACTGAAGATTTACTACATGACCCAGACAGGCATTAAACCGCCTAACTTCGTCATTTTCTGCAATTCAAAGGAACTGTTCCACTTCTCATACCAGCGCTATATCGAAAACCAGATAAGAGCAGTGTTTGGCCTTGAGGGTACGCCTGTTAATATTGTTATCAGGCAGAAAGGGGACAAGGAATGATCTTTTACTGGATTTTCCTTATTCTTATCGGCGCTCTCGCCTATATAATGGGTAGTCTCAGTACAATCAGAATTGCTTCACTTTTCATTTATCACCGTGACCTCCGCCGTTTAGGCCGTGGAAATATATGGCTTTCAAACTTTCACCGCATATACGGTGTGGGCGGAATAATTACTCTGCTTTTAATAGAGGTAGTGAAATCCCTGTTGCCGGTTCTTATCGGCGGCTGGATATTGGGTATAAAGGAACAGGCATTGCTTGGCAGAGCCTTTGCCGGATTCTGCCTTATGCTTGGCAGACTGTGGCCTGTGTTTAACCGCTTCAAAGGCGGTTACGCCAGTGTGTGTCTGGCAGTGGTATCCATATGTGTCAGACCTGCAATAGGCGGCGTTTGCCTTGCTATGTTCGTGCTGCTGCTTGTATTTAAAAGATATATGAGTGTTGCAACCTTGATTGAGGTGCTTGTGTATCTGGCACTGTCTATGATACTTATAGACGAGGGTATAGTAATGACTCTTTGCGTGCTGACAGGCCTTCTGGTTCTCATCAGACTTGTGCCGAAGCTTATGCAGCTTCTTCAGGGAGAGGAAGAACCACTCAGCTTTAAAGAGGATATAAGCTATAAGTTTGACCAGAAATTCTAAGTCAAACTGGCTTAAACTGAAAATTTAATGAAATTCAAAAATCGGTCAGGGACGAGCAAAGTTCTTGACCGATTTTTCTTTAAAGTGTAAGATAGTAAAAAAAGATTATATCGGGAGGCTGAAATGAATAAAAAGAGAATTACGGCACTTGTGCTTGTGACGATAGTTTTGGCAACTGCTTTCGGATATGGATTATATTTAAAATCAAACCCCAGACCTCAGCTTTCAGACGAAGAAATGGATATGGCCTTAGCTTTTGACAAACTGGATGATACAATTAAATACAGTATGTTTTATCAGCAGCTTTGCGATAAGCTTTACGGAACTGTGATTGATGTAGACGACGGCGTTGCTTTTGTGGAACTGGGTGAGGATCAGAGCGCAGGCAAAAAGGGCGAGATTGCAGCGGTTTTTCCCAGTGAAAATGTTTATATGGAAGAAAATATTATAGGAATGAATTATACATTCTATTATGACGAAACTTTGAATGAAAACCCCCTTGAAGTGCGGGTATGGGGATATGAATTAGGATGGTAAAAGATGTACAGGGCTGCCATAGTTGACGACAGAGCCGAGGATTCAGGCTTCGTTGAGAAAATTTTGAATAAATGGGCAAACGAGCGAAACATATCGGTAAAAACCCAGCTTTTCCCCTCAGCAGAGAGCTTTTTGTTTCAGTTTGCGGAAGAAAAGGATTATGACATTTTGCTTCTGGATATAGAGATGCCTGGTATGGACGGCGTTACTATGGCAAAGCAGATTCGGAAAATTAACGAAACCGTGCAGATAATTTTCATCTCCGGCTACTCAGACTACATTTCCGAGGGCTACGAGGTTTCAGCTCTACACTATCTGTTGAAGCCCGTCAGGGAAGAAAAACTCATGGAGGTACTGGACAGAGCTTTAAATAAGATAGAGAAAAATGAGGGCTATCTGGAGCTTAAAAGCTCAGGAGAGCTGCTGAGAATACCCTACCACGAGATAAAATACATTGACGTGTACCAGAACTATGTGACGGTTCACGGAAAAGAGGAATACAGTATAAAGCGCAGTCTCAGTGATATTTTTAAAGAACTGGACGAGCGTTTTTATAAGGCAGGGCGCTCCCTTGCGGTAAACCTTGACTATGTGCGACGGGTCAGCAAAACGGAGATACGGCTCTCCGACGGAGCGGCGCTTCCTCTGCCCAGAGGTGCCTATGAGGGCATAAACCGAGCGATAATAGAAAGAGACTGAAATGAAATTATTTCAAAAGCAGATAGACAAAAGAATAGGCGAATATCAGCGGGAGCTTATCGACACCCATTACAAAGAGGTTGACAATATGTACCGCCAGATAAGAGGTTGGCGGCACGATTACCGAAACCATATCCAGTGCATGAAGGTGCTTGCGGCAAACGGTGACATGGAGGGGATAAAAGCCTATCTGGACGAACTGGACACGGACTTGAACACCGTGGACACCGTCATAAAAACGGGAAATCCAATGGCGGACGCAATTTTGAACAGTAAAATTTCCCTTGCCAAAGCTAAAGGCATAGAAGTTCGTGCAGATGCCCACATTCCCGTGAAGCTCAAAATGTCTGAGCTTGATTTGTGCTGTATAATAGGCAATCTTTTTGATAACGCCATTGAAGCAAGCCTTGACCTGCCGGAAGAAAAGCGGCTTATACGGGTGTACATGGACATGAAAAACACTCAGCTCTATATAAGCTTTACAAATTTTACTTCCGGAAAGAAGCTTTCAAAATCAGGCGGCATATTTAAAACCACCAAGGGAGAGGGCCACGGCTTCGGCCTTATCCGTATAGACAGCATAGTGGAGCGGCTTGAGGGATATTTGAGCCGCAACAGCGAGGACGGCGCATTTACAACCGAGATACTTATACCGCAGGTGTAAATTTGCAATTCGTCCCCCGATTTTAACAACTCGTCCCCAAAATAAGTTAGGGACGGGTTGTTGTGCTATTATGAGGCCATGAGGTGAGGAAATGAAAAAAAGGAAAAAAACAAAATACAGCGTGGCATCAAATGTGGCGTTTATGCTGAAAAGAGCCTGGCGGCAGCACAAGAGCATTATATTTTTAGTTCTTGCACTGGTGCTGACAGAGCTTTCAATCAATCTGGCGGAGTTGTTCATAGCTCCGGCGGTACTTCAAAGGGTGGAAGTAAGAGCACCGCTTGGTGAGCTTATTCTTACAATAGCCTTTTTCTCCCTTTCACTTATCCTGTTGAGAGGAATTAAAGGCTATGTGGAACAGAACACACTTTTCGGCAGAGTTCATTTAAGGGCAACTATTATGAACGATATAGTTGAAAAAAATATGCTGACGTCTTATCCCAACACGCAAAGCATAGAAAAGCTCAAAAAGTGCGTTGCCGCATTGCAGCCCACATGGGGAAATGCGGAAGCTACGGAGCATATTTGGGAAACTCTCACGGAACTGCTTATAAATATCGGCGGCTTTGTAATTTATGTAGCTCTCATGTCTGAGCTTAATATTTACCTTCTGCTTGTTATCGTAGTTACCACCGCAATCGGATTTTTGTGCAGTCAGCGCCTTGAGTCATGGGGCTACCGCCACAGAGATGAAGCCGATGAAAGGAGCAGCAAGCATAACTATGTGCAGAAAATGATGCAGTCTCCTGAGATGGCAAAGGATATAAGAGTTTTCGGCCTTGTGCCTTGGCTTAAAGAACTGAGAGACAAGACCGAAAGTGCAGTTTTTGAAATTTACGAGAAGAGAGAAAAATACAGTGCCATTGCTGGTATAATTGACGTTTTGCTAACCTTTTTGAGAAACGGCATAGCCTATGTTTATCTCATAAATATAGCTTTAAAAGAGAATATGCCCGCATCTGAATTCCTGCTGTACTTCACCGCATTCAGCGGCTTTTCCGCATGGGTGACAGGCATAATGGATAAGTTTAAATGCCTGTACCGTGAAAGTCTGGATATATCCAAGGTCAGAGAATATCTGGATATGGAAGAAGAATTTAAGTTTGAGGGCGGCGAAAAACTGCCCGATATAAACAGCTGTGAGCTGGAGCTTAAAAACGTCTCTTTCCGCTATCCCGATTCTGACAGCAACATTATTGAGAACATGAACCTTAAAATTAAAGCAGGTGAAAAGCTTGCAATAGTGGGACTAAACGGCGCAGGTAAAACAACACTTATAAAAATACTCTGCGGCCTGTATGACCCAACAGAGGGACAGGTGATTTTAAACGGCGAGGATATAAGAAAATATAACCGACGTGAATATTATAAGCTGTTTTCCGCTGTGTTTCAGGACTTCAGTATGCCCGACTTAACGGTGAGCGAAACTGTGGCGCAGGACTTTGAAAATATAGATATGGACAAAGTGAGAGACTGCGTTGAAAAAGCAGGTCTTACAAAACAGATAGAGGCATTTCCCAGGAAATTTGATACCCATTTGGGAAAGCAGGTCTTTTTAGACGGCGTGGAATTATCAGGCGGACAGACCCAGAGACTTATGCTTGCAAGAGCGCTCTATAAGGACGGGGCAATCCTTGTGCTTGATGAGCCGACGGCGGCATTAGACCCTCTGGCAGAGAGCGATATTTATAATAAATATAACGACATGACGGCTGGCAAAACCTCTGTGTTCATTTCTCACCGTCTGGCATCTACCAGATTTTGCGACAGAGTGCTGTTCCTTGAAAAGGGAAAAATCACCGAAGAAGGCACACACGAGGAGCTTTTGAAAAAAGGCGGCGGCTACGCACAGCTGTTTGAGGTTCAGGCCAGATATTATCAGGAGGGGAGGGAGTTTCAATGAAGAAAAGTGAAAACACATGGAAAGAGGGCTTTAACCTCCAAATGCGTGGAGTAAAGCTTTTAAATGAATTCTGCCCCGGCAGATTTAAAGTGATGATTTTGAGACAGGCGGTTGAAACTGCCGCTCCCTATGTGGGAATTTACCTCTCAGCCCTTATAATAAATGAACTTGCAGGACTGCGGCGACCGGAAGAGCTGTGGCGATTGGTGCTAATATCTCTTGCAAGTGCCGCTGCAATCGGAATTCTGACCACCTTGGTGCGCCACTGGGACGAATATCACAGAGACACACGGTATGAAAGAATTACAAACATTTTTGCCGATAAGCTTCTCTCAATGGATTATGCGGACACGGACAGTGCAGAGCATCGGGCGAAATTAAACCAGATAAAGGAAAACCGCAACTGGAGTATGTGGGGTATTGAAATTGCGGAGCTGATTACAAACGAATTTTTCGCAGGAATTTTCGGAATTATAAGTGCAGCGGTTTTAACTGTGACCCTCTTTACAAGCCGTATGCCTGCTGAAACTGCGGGAAAGCTCGTTACTTTAAATAATCCCTTGTTTGTGGTAGCGATTATAGCCGCACTGACCCTGACGGCGTTTTTAGGCCCTGCTTGTAAAAATAAATCCAATGCCTATTTTACAAAGTTTACTGAGGAAACAAAGTTTGGCAACCGTGTGGGGAGATTTTCCTTTGTTGCATCTGACGGTACAAAAGCCGCCGATGTGAGAATGTACAATCAGCAGAAGATTACAAGGCACTATCTGGAATACGATAATACCTTCTACCCCGGAGGAGTAATATCCAAATGTGCAGTCGGTCCTATGGGCCTGTGGCAGGCTTTGGGTTCATGTATCAGCGCAGTTTTGACAGGATTTATCTACCTGTTTGTGTGCCTCAAAGCATGGGGCGGCGCATTCGGAGTGGGTTCTGTTACTCAGTACGTGGGAGCGGTCACGGCACTGTCTGCAAACCTTGGAAGCCTTATCTGGGCTTTCGGAAATATCAAAAACAATATGCCCTTTATGCAGAATGTTTTTGAATTTTTAGATGTGCCGAATAAGATGTATAAAGGCAGTCTCACCACCGAAAAAAGAGCAGACAGACAGTATGATGTGGAGTTTAGAGATGTGAGCTTTAAATATCCCGATTCCGACCTGTGGGCATTGCGCCATGTGAACATGAAGTTTAAGGTGGGCAGCCGCCTTGCGGTTGTGGGTGAAAACGGATCTGGCAAAACTACTTTCATTAAGCTTTTGTGCAGGCTCTATGACCCTACGGAGGGTGAAATTCTGCTAAACGGTATAGACATCAGAAAGTACAATTATGATGACTACATGAGCATTTTTTCCGTGGTGTTTCAGGACTTTGAGCTCTTATCTCAACCTCTGGGAGATAATGTGGCCGGGTCTATGAACTACGATAAGGACAGAGTTTTAAAGGCACTGAATGATGCAGGCTTTGGAGAGCGGCTTAAAACCATGCCCAAGGGATTGGACACCTGCATTTATAAAGACTTTTCAAAGGACGGCGTAGACGTTTCCGGCGGAGAAGCCCAGAAAATCGCCATTGCAAGAGCCTTGTATAAGGACGTACCCTTTATAATCTTAGACGAACCAACAGCGGCACTTGACCCCATAGCAGAGGCGGAAATTTACAGCAAGTTCAATGAAATTTCGGGGGACAGAACCGCAATCTACATTTCCCACAGACTATCTTCATGCAAGTTCTGTGACGAGATAGCGGTTTTCGACAAAGGGTCAGTGGTGCAGAAAGGCAGCCATGAACAGCTTTTAAGTGATGAAAATGGCAAATATTATGCCCTCTGGAACGCACAGGCACAATACTATACAGAAAAGAAATAAAAAAATACGCCGTAATAAATACGGTGTATTTTCGGTGTTTAAAAATGGTGAATTTCAGGGTCCTTGCCAAGCTCGTAAATGCCTGCTGCGGCATTTCTCAAAAACCACAGCTCGGTATCATCACTGTCGGGCGGGAAAAGGGGAGTGAGCTGAGGATACTTTTCAAGCATACTCTCTTTAGGCTCACGTCTGCCGTCCTCAACCACGCTTGCCTCAAGTCTGAGCCAGCGGTCTCTATAATATGCGCTGATTTCGATTTTGGGGTTCTGGTGGAGCTGACGGGAAACAGCCTTTTTCTTGTCAGTCATTATATAGAGCTTGCCCTCAAAAAAATTCACGGTGCCGAAAGGGCGCACTCTGGGCTGTACACCGTCGGTAGTGGCAAGATAGTATACACGGGCATTTTTCAGAAATTTATATATAGTCTCCATTTTTTCTTCCTTTCTGCACTTATGTATGTAAAGTTAATTTTACCCCCTCAGGCAGAATATTACAAGCCACTTTCCTTGACTTTTCGTAAATTTTGTTATAAAGTTTTTTAAAGCAAAAAATTATTATTACCGGAGCGTAAATTATGAAAGTTAAGAAGAAAAGCGGAGTTAAAATTGCCTGCTTTGTGGCGCTATTTCTGTTTATCGGGCTGTTAATTCAGGGCGTTTTATATGTGAACAGCAGAGAAGAGCGTAGAGCCGCTGCAGGCGAGGTCACGAAACTACTGAGCGCTGAGATAGATGAAAAAATTCAGGGCATGAAAAATTCCACCGAGGATATTGCCGTATCGCTTGAAGAAAATTCAGACAAAAAGGCGGAGCGGGCGGAGGAACTCAAAGAGCTGTCCTTACTCACCCTTGTAAATCCTTGGAATCCTCTGCCGGAAAACTTTGAGAGTGGGCTTGAGCTTGCCTACGTTGATGACTTTGCACCTGAACTGGCAGCATCAAACGCACGTGAGCAGATGGAGGTTCACGCCGCCGAAGCTCTGGCACGAATGGTGAGTGATTGCCGAGCGGCAGGACACGGGGCGTACATATGTTCCGCTTTCCGTTCCCACGAAAAACAGGTGCTGCTGTTTGAAAATAAAGTGGACCGTGTTTTAGCAGAAGGCTATTCTCAGGAAGAAGCGCCGAAAATTGCCGCCATGTCTGTGGCAGTACCGGGCACAAGCGAGCATGAGCTTGGCCTTTCCACCGACATTTTAGATGAGAGCTACCCCTACTTAAACGAGTATCAGGAACAGACGGGAACGCAGATCTGGCTCATGGAGCATTGCTGGGACTATGGCTTCATTCTCCGCTACCCTGACGGCACGTCCGACATCACGGGTATAATCTACGAGCCTTGGCACTACCGCTATGTAGGCGAAAAGTTTGCAAAGGAAATACATGACAGTGGCCTCACTCTTGAAGAATATCTGGAGCTGCGAAGAGGTCGTTAATAAAAAAGACCGATTTTTTACTTAAAATCGGTCTTTTTTGCACCTTTAATTCTTAATAATTCTTAAATCGTCAATTTGCACTGAAAAAGTTATATAATTATTCTGGAAATTGTTGTATACTCTAACTAATAGGAGGGGATTATCCGTGATTAGAATTCTTGTGGTTGAGGACGAAAGACCGATTTCCGAGCTTATTCGCCTCAGCCTTACGAAAGCGGGCTATAATGTAGTCTGTGCCTACGATGGGAACGAAGCGGCAAATATTCTGGAAAACGAAGTGTTCGATTTGCTGCTCTTAGACGTTATGCTGCCGGAAATATCGGGCTTTGAGCTTATGGAATATGTTAAGCCACTGGGAACACCGGTGATATTCATAACCGCCAAAAATTCCCTTCAGGACAGAGTTAAGGGACTTAAAATGGGGGCTGAGGATTATATCGTAAAGCCCTTTGAAATAATGGAACTGCTGGCAAGAATTGAAGTGGTGCTGAGGCGTTACCAAAAGACGGAAGAAATACTTAAAGTGGGAGAACTCACTATAGATTTACGGTCTTTGCAGGTGCGCCGTGGGGAAACGCTCATAGACCTGACCAAAAAGGAATGGGATTTGATGCTGCTCTTTGTCCAGAATCCAAACGTAGCCCTTTACAGGGAAACCATATACGAGCGGGTTTGGGGCGGTGAGTATCCGGTAGGCAGTCGAGTAGTTGATTTACACATTCAGCGGCTCAGAAAGAAGATTGGATGGGAGGACAGGCTTGCTACCGTCAGCGGAGTAGGTTACAGGCTTGAGGCATAAAACTTTCGGGGAGAGAGCTAAAGGGTGAAATTCAGGCTTAAAATAACCATATCTATGCTGTGGTTGCTGGCAATTGCCTTTGGCATCGGCGGCAGCCTTTTGATAACACTGGGATTTTCCGGAAACTTTGAACGGGAAATGCAGTCGGCACTCAGCTCATATAAAATGGTCTTGAATACGCTGCGAATGGTTGACGAGACAGGCCCTGTACCTGACCACTCAAATCTGTCTCAGGCTCTTGTTCAGCTGGATTCTCGTGAGAGCGGCGGCTGGTCTGCCATAAGGCTTTGGGACGAGGCTTCCGTGCTGTATGAGGATAACCAGATAGGTGCTGATCTTACCAGAAGTGTTCCCGAAGCTGACGGAACCTGCGACATAAGCGTTATAAGTGATGCTCAGGGCGGAAAACACATAAAAATAAGCGCTTATCTCAGTACAGCAGGGGATAAGCTGCGCCTTGACCAGTGCTACGACATAAGTCCGCTGTATGCCCAGAGAAACGAACAGCTCCACACGTACAGACAGGTATTTTTGATTATGGTGGTAGCAGGCGGAGTTTTGAGCTGGGCCTTGGCGTTTTGGCTGACAAGACCGCTATCGGCACTGTCTAAAGCCACAAAACGCTTTGCAGAGGGTGACTTGTCATACAGGGCGGAAGTCCGCTCTCAGGACGAACTGGGAGTTTTGACTAAAAACTTTAATTCTATGGCTGAAAAGCTTGAGGATAATATCGTTACCATTCAGGAGTCGGCGGCAAGACAGGAAATCTTTATGGGAAACTTTGCCCATGAGATGAAAAACCCAATGACTTCCATTATCGGCTACGCTGAACTTATAAGAGGTCAGATGCTTGATGAGCGGGAGCAGATGGACGCTGCAAACTACATATTTTCTGAGGGAAAGCGCCTTGAAAGCCTTTCCCTGAAGCTGCTTGATATTCTGGTTTTAAAGAAAAACGAAGTTGAATTACAGCCTGTAAAGCCGTCTCAACTTGTGGGCAGTATGGTTCAACACTTGCAGAGAGTGTACGAGGAAAAGGGAATAGTTTTGCGTTGCCGGACTGAAGACGGCTGGTGTATGCTTGAACCTGACCTTGTGAAGTCTCTGCTTGTGAACCTTCTGGATAACGCCAGAAAGTCAATGGATAAGGGCGGCAATATTTTTGTAGTTTCGGAAATGACCAAGGAGGGCTGTGTAATAAGAGTGCATGACACAGGCAGTGGAATTCCCGAAGAAGAACTAAGCAAAATAACAGAAGCCTTTTACAGAGTTGATAAAAGCCGTTCCAGAGCGCAGGGCGGCGTGGGTCTGGGGCTTGCGCTGTGCAATGAGATAGCAAAGCTCCATAACGGAAGCTTGAAATTTGAAAGCCGCATAGGCAACGGAACCTGCGTTACGGCAGAGCTGAAAGGCGGGCGGATATGAGGGAAAAAAGATCCGAAAAGCATGTAAAGCCCAAGGAAAAAAAGAAGTTCAAATACGGCGACAGTATTTTGCAGGCTCTTTTTCTGGTGCTTATGTCTCTTGCCGCTGTGGCTGCCGGTCTTTCTGTACCGGGTTTAGCCGCCGCTGTGCAGGATAAAAGAGTTGATAAATTTCAGCATGAGGAACAGCTTGAACCGGGAGCTTTAAGCCTTACCAGTGACGACAAAAAGATAGCCAGAATCAGCCTTGTAAAAGAGCTTTTTAATGAAAGTGAGAAAAAATTCAGACTGGTTGAACTGGAGAGAGGCAGATTTTTAACCGAAAACGAAGCAAGCGACCGCCTGCGTGATGTACTCCAGGTTACGGAGGGTACAGGCCTCTATTCAGGCATGGCAGGGGACTGGGCAAATCTGCACGGAGAAGCTATGCTGTGTATTCCACAAAGTGTGGACACGACCACAGGTCTTGTGTGGATAATGCAGTCTCAGTTTTCACTGGGAGACAGTCAGTGCGAGCTTAAATTTATAGTGGACGATTCCAGCGGGCTTGTTGTAGGTGCCGCAGTTCATGGCCCTATGGGCACGATGCCTGAAAACAGAGCGGAGACTTTAGAGAAGCTTGCGGAAAATTTAAGTTCATATTATGCTTTCTCTGACACAAAACTTGTGCCGGAGGGCGAGAAAGAGCTGTTAAACAGCAGCAGCGATCAGTGCTGTATCTATTTTGTCCGGGAAGGGGAGACAATTTTGGAGCTGCCCGTTACTATAGGCGATTCTTTTTGGGAAATCGGCTGAAAAAATTCCCAAGTATACAAAAATGATACAAATAATATGCAGAACTGATACAAGCAAGATTTATAATATGCCTGCACTTAGAAAATCAGGAGAGGTACAGTATAATGCGGGCATACGAGGAAAATCGAAAAAAGGCGATTTGGTTGGGAGTTCTTGGTGGACTTCTGTGCCTTGCGGTAATCGGACTGCTGGTCTTTCGGGTAATTCTCTGGTCTAAGGAGAATCAGGAGACAAGGCTTCTTGTGCTTGTTAACGACTGGAACAGCATGGACTCCGCAGACTTTAAAGTGAAGCTGACAAAGCTTCCCTGCGGCATAGAGGTGGACAGCCATTGTGCGGCAGATTTGGAGCAGATGCTTTCCGATTGCAGTATAGCAGGCTGTGACCCTGTGGTGATAGATGGTTACAGAAGCCGTGAAGAACAGAGAGTGCTGTACGAAAAAGAGTATGGTCAATATATAGAACAGGGCAAAACCTCAGACGAAGCAACGGTACTTGCGGTGCGCAAGGTATCACGCCCCGGAAGAAGCGAGCATGAGCTTGGACTTTCGGTGGATATAGTGGATAGCAATTACAGAGAGCTTGACGAAAAGCAGGCTGAAACTGACACTATAAAATGGCTTCAGGAAAATTCTTGGCGTTACGGTTTTGTACTCCGTTACCCAGAGGGAACAGAGAGCATTACGGGAATGATTCCCCAGTCCTGGCATTACCGCTATGTGGGCAGGAAAGCCGCAGAGCAGATGAATGAGCTTGGCATTTGCCTCGAGGAATATGTGCAGATGTTCTTTTCCGGAAAAGCTGTAATAGTACATGCAAAATAAAAAGGAAGGTCAAAAGACCTTCTTTTTTTCATACTATAAGTACGATAGTAATTACTGCTGCCACAACTATAGAGACAGATAAAAGGCAGATTACAAGCATTTTTTTATCTCCTGCCGGCGGCACATTATGGCTCACATAGCTCTCGGCTGCGGCCTTTGCCTGATTTAAAAGCTCGGTTCGGCTAATATCGGAGGAGAGAAAATAATCGTCACGGAGGAAAAACACAGCCTGCCTGAACATTGGGTTAGGCGGTTTTACAACGATTATGTTCTGCATTTTCCCTTTCAGCCTGACCTCTGAGCGGGGAGAGCGTTTTCCACTTCGGGTGAACATTCTGTCACGGAGATTTTCGTTAGGGTTTGTGTTCATTGCCGTTCCTCCACACGCACAGTTAGAACCGTCATGTCGTCCTCAGTGCCATAGCAGTTTTCAGCTACCTTTATTACCTTTCGTGCCAGACTCTTCATGTCCTCGTAATCCTCTGCCAGTATATCCTTGAGCCAGCCATCGTCAGAATCGGCAATCACTCCGTCAGAGGCGATTACCGCAGTAGAGCCGGGCTTTAAGCGCATACGCACAATGTCGGGGGCTATGCCCTCACCGCCGGTAAGACCTGCCGCCAGAGTTTCACCCTTTATGCGGCGGATATTTTTCCCGTTTTTAACATAGGATGGAGCAGCACCGTATTTATAAAAGCAGGTTTCACCGCTGAAAAGGTCAACACACATAAGGTCAACGGTGGCAAAACCCCAAGTATCAGGACCACGGAGAAGCATGACAGAGTTTAATATCTTCATGGCAACCGCAGGGTCAACACCTGAGCGGAGAAATTTTTCCAGAATAGCAACCACCTGTGAACTGTCCTTTGCAGCCTCGTCTCCGCAGCCCATACCGTCGGAGAGTAGAACGCACAAAACGCCTGCGTCTGTTTTGAAGTAGCTCCCCTTGTCACCGCTGACTTTTTCGCCTTTCTTTTTAAGAGCTGCAATGCCTACGGAAACTGCCAGTGGTTCTGCTTCAAGGAGCGTCATTCTTGATTCGCCCTCCTGATCGGCATAGGGCCTGCAAAGCCGCACACCTACAACGGAGGAGAGCTTTTCAAGGTAATCTTCATCTTTAAGAATAGGAGCCAGACTTCCGCTTTCAATGACTGCGTGCATTCTGCCGCCGCTGTCACGGTATACTGCCGCCTCGCCGTCAATCTCCAATGCTCTTATATAGCGGAGAAGCCGCCGCTCTGCAAGGGGGTCTGAGCCGTTTATACTGCCCAACTCCTGTGCCACATTTCCCAGAACCTGCGCCACATCGGAATACTGTCCCCATGCAACGCTCCTGCTCTCAGAAAGCCGAACTCTGAGCTGTCTGCGATAGCTTAGACCACGAAGCTCGCCATTAACGGCGGCTACAAATGCAGGCAGACCTATACACTTTTCCCTGAAAAATCCGGGCAGGTCGGTTGCTCTCAAGCTGCCGTTTTCAATCATGGCTTTTGTGGCATCGTTCATGGCAGAAAGAGTGTCCACATAGTCTGCGTTCCAGCAAATATTTTTATTTTTACAGCCCACACAGACCTCGTCTGCCGCACGGTCGAATACACGGGCAATGTTTTCGTCGTTGTAAGGCTCTTCAATATTCTTCCTCAGTATCTCATATAAATCTCCGTAAGCCTCGCTTAAATTCTGTACCTTTCCTGCCACGAAGCGGCGCAGACCTGTTTCGCCCTTGCCACGCTCCATTGACTGAAAGGCAAGGCCGATATGGTTTAAAAATGACGAAGGCAGAAGCATGAATATGACAGAGGCGCAAAAGACCTCAAAGAGAGCGCTTATATAGACTTTCGTGTTCCATGCGCACACAACGGAAAGCGAATCAGATAAAATAAAGGACAGCAGAAAAATCAGTCTGCCGTGCTTTGCAAATGCGCCTGAGAGAAGTCCGCAAAAGGCATAGGACATGGTGTAAAAGGGAGCACCTATGTGGCATATATCCATTGCAAGACCTAAGACCGTGCCAACGGCTGCTCCTGTAAACATTCCGCCCTTTAATGCCGAACACATTACGAACAGCAAAGCTATAAATCTTCCCAGTGATACAACGCCGAAAAATTCAATCCTTGAAACAGCCATAAGTGCACTGGAAGCCATGATAACGCAGGAAATACTGTGGAGAATCTCGGCACTTTCGGAGCTTCCCGGCTGAGACAGAGCCTCTTTAAAAAAGAACGTGCCGCCAAACGCCAGTGTAGTTTCCAGAAAAAGTTCAGCAAACAGTGGAATTTCCCGCTCGGGTACATAAAAGCTGCCTAAAAATCCGGTAAGCGCCATTACCGCCGCCGCTGCGGCAGGCATGAAGAATTTCTGTTTATAAATATTCAGCTCATGGAAAACAAAGGATATTGTGTAGATAAGCACGGATGAGGCGATGTAGCGTATGCCCCATTCCACACCTCCCGAAACAAGGTACCCAAGCGCTGCTCCCGCAAGTGCAAATACCCCAGAAATTCCAGACCCCGAACAGGCTACCATTGCCATACCAAGCGGCGCACCATTTTCCAGAATTCGAGCGCATGACATGGTAAAGCCCAAGACCATATAAATTCCGCATCGAGCCGCCATTAAAAAGCGTTTGTCGATTTTTCCCCCTGCTGCCGCCCTTACGGCTGACAGTCTCCCCTGTGATGCAAAGGACATTTTTCCTTCCTCCCGAGTTAACATAAGATAAATTTATTATAGTTAGTGAGCTACGAAAAGGGGGTCAATTATCGCTGTAAAATCTTTGCTTATTTCAGGGAAAAATAAACGGAAATAATAGAGTGGGTATAGCTATTCCTAAATGCAGAATATAAAAAAACCTCTCCTTTTTGGAGAGGTTTTTTCAGTATGCGCAAAGCCTGTGTTTTTTATATAACAAGCCTGTTGTTTTTTATAATCAGTGCCACTTCCAGTCGGCAACCTCCGGCATATCAACGCCGTATTTGGATATATACTGTCTGTGCTCTACAAGCTTATCTTTCATCTGCTGGATAAGATATGCGCCTCTGTTGCCAAGCTGAGGCAGATTGTAAACAGCGGACTGGACAAGATTGAAGCGGTCAAGGTGGTTGAGCACTCGCATATCAAAGGGAGTGGTGATGGTACCCTCTTCGATATAGCCACGGACGTGGATATTCTTGTTGTGACGCTTGTAGGTCAGCTCATGGATAAGAGATGGGTAGCCGTGGAATGCGAAAATAATGGGCTTATCGGTGGTGAAGATGGAGTCGTACTCATGCTGAGACAGACCGTGGGGGTGCTGCTCGTCAGACTGCAAACGCATAAGGTCTACAACGTTTACAACTCTAATTTTAAGCTCAGGGAAAGTGTCACGCAAAATGGTGACAGCTGCCAGAGTTTCAAGGGTGGGAGTATCACCACAGCAGGCCATAACAATATCCGGCTCTTCGCCCTTATCGGTGGAAGCCCACTGCCAAATGCCTATGCCCTGAGTGCAGTGCTTTACAGCCTGCTCCATAGTGAGCCACTGGGGACGAGGGTGCTTTGATGCAACGATTACGTTCACGTAGTTGCGGCTGCGTATGCAGTGGTCAAAGCAGCTCAGCAGGCAGTTTGCATCGGGAGGCAGATAGAGGCGAACAACGTCCGCTTTCTTATTTGCAACATGGTCAAGGAAACCGGGGTCCTGATGGGTGAACCCGTTGTGGTCCTGTTGCCAGACGTTGGAGGCGAGAACGTAGTTCAAAGAGGCAATCTTTGCTCTCCAAGGCAGCTGATTGCAGACTTTAAGCCATTTTGCGTGCTGTGCAAACATGGAGTCAACAATTCTGATAAATGCCTCGTAGGAGTTGAAGAAGCCGTGACGGCCGGTGAGCAGATAACCCTCCAAAAGACCTTGACAAACGTGCTCGGAGAGCATGGAGTCCATAACTCTGCCATTCTCGGACAGATGGTCGTCGTCTGCGGTGGTGTCTCCGTTCCACACTCTGTCGGTGGCTTCAAATACCGCTGAGAGACGGTTTGAGGCTGTCTCATCGGGGCCGAAAGAGCGGAAGTTTCGGGAAGCTTCGTTCAATTTATAAATATCTCTTACAAAATTACCAAGTTCTGACATATCCTGACTTTCCACAGCACCGGGGAAAGGCACGGAAACGCCGTATTCTCTGAAATCGGGCATACGCAGGTCACGGAGAAGCAGACCGCCGTTGGCGTTGGGATTAGCGCCCATACGCTGCTTGCCTGTGGGAGGCAGCGCCAAGAGTTCGGGGATTGGAACGCCGTTTTTGTCGAAAAGCTCCTCGGGCTTATAGCTGCGAAGCCATGTTTCAATCTGCTTTATATGCTCCTCGCTGTCAGGCTGAATGGGAACCTGATGTGCTCTCCAGTAGTCCTCAACTTTAAGACCGTCCACATAGTCAGGTCCTGTCCAACCCTTGGGAGTGCGGAGAACTATCATGGGCCAGCGGGGACGCTCTTTCACGGCATTGTCTCTGGCTTCGTGCTGATAATTCAGAATGCTTTCTATGCACTCGTCCAGAGTGTCCGCCATTTTTCTGTGCATTTCCATAGGATCTGAGCCCTCAACAAAGTAGGGAGTCCAGCCGCAGCCACGGAGGAAATCTTCCAGTTCTTCGTGAGAAATACGGGAGAGAATGGTGGGGTTTGCAATTTTATAGCCGTTCAGGTGGAGAATGGGGAGAACTGCACCGTCGGTAGCAGGGGAGAGAAATTTGTTAAGCTGCCATGAGGTAGCAAGAGGGCCTGTTTCAGCCTCACCGTCACCTACCACACAGGCGGCAATAAGATTGGGGTTATCGGTAACAGCACCGAAAGCGTGGGACAGGGAGTAACCCAGTTCACCACCCTCATTTATGGAACCGGGGGTTTCCGGAGCCACATGAGAGGGAATACCGCCGGGGAAAGAGAACTGCTTGAAGAGTCTCTGCATACCCTCTTTGTCACGGCTTATATTGGGGTAGACCTCCTGATAACTGCCATCCAGCCAGTCCTGAGCAACCATTGCGTTGCCGCCGTGACCGGGGCCGGAAAGATAAATCATGTTTAAATCAAATTCTTTTATAACACGGTTTAAGTGGGTATAAATAAAGTTCTGACCCGGACAGGTACCCCAATGACCTACGATTTTCTTTTTGATTTTATCTGCGGTAAGGGGAGTTTCAAGAAGAGGATCGTCCAAAAGATAGAGCTGGCATGCGGTGAGGTAGTTTGCAGCCCGCCAGTATTTATCCATGCTTTTAAGCTGACTTTCGGTAGCGGGAGTTCTTTTAGAGTAAGACATATTGACCTCCTTTAATATAAAATAAATATTGCTATTTTTTTAACTTGCCAGTTATATTTATAACATATTTTCCGAATTAGTCTATGCACAAATCTTACAAATATATCATTTTTGAATATAAATTTACTTTTTACACAAAAATCACCTTGTTATTATGACTTCAATTCCTTTTGACTTGTAAAAATTGCAAGAGCATGTTAAAATATTGCAGCTAAATAACGGAGGTGAGTTCAATGGATGAAGACGAGAGAGAAGAAGTTTTTGATTTTGACGCCTTCCACGAGAAAAGAACAGAAGAACTTACGGAGCTTTTGGACAAAAGAGACATGAAACAGCTCCGGGCAAGAATGGAAGAATTGAATGATTATGACGTGGCAGACTTTTTGTCTCAGATTGAGGATAACAGAATGCCCATGGTGTTCCGCTTACTCAGTAAAGAGACTGCTGCTGCTGTATTTGCCAATTTTGATGCGCCCGAGCAGGAGCGTATAATCAACTCCATTACTGACTCTGAGCTTTCGGGAATTGTTGAAGAACTGTATCTGGATGATGCTGTCGATATGCTGGAGGAAATGCCGGCAAACGTTGTAAAGCGTGTTATGCGTACAGCGAGACCTGATACACGAAAATTGATTAACCAGTTTCTCCGCTATCCAGATAACTCCGCCGGAAGCATTATGACGGCTGAGTTCGTGGATTTGAAAAAATACATGAACGTCAAGGAGTCATTTGCCCGCATACGCCGCATAGGCGAGGATAAGGAGACAATATACGTCTGCTTTGTTATCTCTTCCGACAGAAAACTGGAGGGTATAGTCACGGTTAAGGATCTGCTCCTTGCCGACGACGACACTGTTATTGAGGACCTTATGGAGACTGATGTAATTTATGCCTCCACTACGGAAGACCAGGAGAGTGTTTCGGAGAAGTTCTCAAACTATGACCTGATGGCTTTGCCGGTGGTTGACAAAGAGGGCAGACTTGTCGGTATTGTCACGGTTGACGATATTATCGACGTTATGGAACAGGAGACCACTGAGGACTTCGAAATCATGGCAGGTATGACACCGTCTGATAAGCCCTACTCCAGAACCAGTACTGTCGAGATGTGGAAAAACCGTATCCCCTGGCTTATGTTCCTTATGCTGTCTGCTACCTTTACCAGTATGATTCTCACATCATTTGAGAGTATGCTGTCGGTGCAGGCGGGGCTTGTGGCTTTTATCCCCATGCTTATGGGTACCGGCGGCAACTCAGGCGCTCAGGCTTCCACCGCTGTTATACGAAGCCTTTCTTTGGGAGATATAGAACCAAAGGATGCTTTAAAGGTAATGTGGAAAGAGTGGAAGGTTTCCCTGCTTTGCGGCCTTTCCCTCGCAGTTATCAACTTCGTGAAGATGCTGATTTTAGACGGTTGGATTTTAAAGAATGACAGCGTTACCGTTCTGGTAGCGGCTACTGTCAGCCTTTCCATTGTCTTTATCGTCATGTTTGCAAAAGTTGTGGGCTCCACATTGCCTATTCTCGCAGAGAAAATAGGAGTTGACCCGGCTGTTATGGCAAATCCACTCATTTCTACCGTTACAGATGCTGTGTCCTTGCTTATTTATATCTACGTAGCAAAGCTAATTCTGCATATCTAATCACGGAGGAAATTGATGGATTTTTCTGGACTCTTTATCAAAATGGTTATTTTTGTAATTTTAATGCTGACCGGTTACTTCTTCGCAAGAAAAGGCTATGCCGGCCCTGAATTTACAAAAACAGCAAGCAAACTTGTCATAAACGTATTTATGGCAGCATCTATTATCAATTCAGTTCTTACAATAAGCCCTGATATGGTTGAAGTTAACTTCGGCGTTATTCTGGCAGTTCTGACTATCTCTATGGTCAGCGGCTTCCTTCTTGCATTTCTTGCAGGAACCTTTATTCCCGTGGTGAAAAAGGGAGGCGGAGTATTCATGCTCCTTATGTCCACCCCGAACATCATGTTTATTGCTCTTCCTGTTCTGGATCAGCTCTTTGGATCTATTGCAGTTTTCTACTGCTCACTGGCTTGTATTCCTTTCTACGTTACTCTCTTTACTTTCGGAATCTGGATGCTCAAGAGAGGCACCGGAGAGAGCAAAATAAGAATAAAGGATATTCTGAGTGTTCCTTTTATTTGCACCATCATTGCAGCTCTTATCTTCTTTATTCAGCCCCCAATCCCCAGAGTTGCATCTGAACTTATAAAGAGCATAGCAGGTGCTACCATGCCTATGTCCATGATCGTTATTGGTACTTCTCTTGGTACTGTTAACCTGCTTGATACATTCAAAACTGCAAAGTTCTACTTCATAACTTTCTTCAAGCTTATTTTTATACCCGCTGTCGTATGGCTTCTCTGCTCCTTCCTGACCACAGACCCTGTACTGCTTATTTCAGCAGTAGTTCTGGCTGCCTGCCCCACTGCTGTCACAGTTTCAATACTGTCCATTCAGTACACAGGCGAAGGTCGTACAGCTTCCGAGGCTATACTCCACGGCACAGTGTTCTCCATGATTATAATTCCTCTATGGGTTATGCTCTTGAACGCTGTTTTATAAGTTAAAAAAACGGAATAGCAGGCAAGGGCTTTATCCCTGCTTACTATTCCGTTTCTTGTATATTTTCATAGTCGAAAGGAGAGTTTTATGCACATTCCTGCTTGCGAGAGCTGCGATGTTAATATCCTGTGCTTTGACAAAGCTATGGAGTTGTCAGGTAAAAGTGGAGGATATGACGTAAACAAATGGCTCTATGTGCCGGACTTTTACACCGAGTACCGTTATATTTTGGGGACGAGAGGAAAAAATCCTCTTATCTGCATTGGAATAAATCCCTCAACTGCAGAACCTGACAATCTGGACAATACCTTGAAATCTGTTGAACGTATTGCAAAAGGAAATGGTTTTGACAGCTTTATAATGTTCAATGTCTATGCCCAGCGGGCAACCAGACCCGACGACATGGACACAAACTTAAACGAAGCTCTCCACAGAGAGAATATGGAGGCTTTCAGATACATACTTAAAAGTGTTTCCGGCGGCGGCGTGTCACCTGCAATCTGGGCGGCATGGGGTACAATCATTGAAAAACGTGACTATCTGCCATACTGTCTGCGTGAAATGGCGGATTTAGGCATTGAGTACGGCGGCCACTGGCTTTGCGCCGGTAAGCGCTCCAAGAAAGGCCACCCCCACCACCCACTGTACCTGCGTAAGGATGAAAAAAACGTGGATTTTGATATTGAGGAGTATTTGAATTCACTATGAGTGATAATAAATTTAAGTTAGCCGCTGTACAGCTCAGAACAGAATTAAACTGGGACGAGACTATGGAGAAAGCGGAGCGCATGATTAAGCAGGCCGCAGACAACGGTGCAGAAGTTGTGGCTTTGCCTGAGATGTTCTCCTGCCCCTATGATAAGCGTTATTTTAAAAGCTTTGCCGCTATGGGACACGAGAAAACTGTGGAGCATATGAAGCGTTGGGCAAAGGAAAACGGCATTATTCTTGTGGGCGGTTCTGTGCCTGAAAGCGACGGCGGAAAGCTGTATAATACCTGTTTTGTCTTTGATGAAAAGGGGGAGCAGATAGCAAGGCATAGAAAGATACATCTTTTCGACGTGGACATTCCCGGAATGCGTTTCAAAGAGTCAAATAATTTTGAGCCGGGAGATGACATCACCGTTTTTGATACCAAGTTTGGAAAAATGGGCTGTGCAGTCTGCTTTGATTTGCGCTTTCCTGAGCTTTTCCGTGCTATGGCTATGAGAGGTGCAGAACTTATTATAGTTCCGGCTCAGTTTAACATGAAAACCGGCCCTTCTCACTGGGAAATGACTCTCAAAATGAGAGCCGTAGACAATGAGGTGTTCGTGGTGGGGTGTTCTGCCGCAAAATACGAGGGCTTCAGTTATGAGTGCTGGGGTCATTCTGCTGTTGTTTCGCCCTTTGGAGAGGTGCTGACAAGCTGCGATGAAAAGGAACAGATAATATACTCCGATATAGATTTAAACCGTGTGGACGAAGTGCGACGGCAGTTACCCACGTTCTTAAATCTGAGACGTGATGTTTACAAGGTGGCGGACTGATGAAAATTTATGATGATATAAAAAATTATGTTACTTTCAATGAGCAGGAGCAGAAAGACAAAGAGCTTACGCTGAATTTCCTGGAAAATAATCCTGACGCTTTTTACAGGTCAAACAGACTTGCACATATGACCGCCTCTGCGTGGTGTGTCAATAAAAATCTAGACAAGGTGTTAATGGTCTACCACAATATTTATGACTCATGGTCATGGACAGGCGGACACGCTGACGGAGACGAAGACCTTTTCCATGTGGCTTTAAAGGAGCTGTGCGAGGAAACAGGAATTGAAAATCCCAAAGCTATCAGCAATGATATATATTCCATTGAGGTGCTGAATGTAAACGGCCACGAAAAGAGGGGAGAGTATCTTTCTTCTCACCTGCATTTGAATGTGACCTACCTTTTTGAAGCAGACGAGGAAGAAACCTTAAAGATGTGCGAAGCGGAAAACAGTGCCGTAAAGTGGTTCACTTTAGATGAAGCTCTTAAAGCTCCAAGCGAGACTTGGATGGTTGAGAGAATTTACAAAAAGCTGAATGAAAAGCTTAAAACAATAAAAAAATGACGGTCAAGCGACCGTCATTTTTTGTTATATAATTCTTCTGACCTCGTAGCCACGGTCCTGATAGTAACCGGAAAGCTCGGAGGTAACAACACCGATACGGGAGTTTGCAGCGTGAACGAACATGTTGTTTCCTATGTAGATACCAACGTGTCCGATGTAATCTCCGCCGGAGTAGAAGCAGATAATGTCACCTGGCTGCATCTCCGAGGGATCAACATGTACGCCGTTTCTGGCCTGATCACAGGCAACTCTGTTAAGGGTGTAGCCGAAGTGGCTGTAAACGTAATAAGTAAAGCCTGAGCAGTCAAAGCCGGTATCAGGAGACATACCTCCCCATGTGTAATTGTAACCAACGTACTGGAGAGCAAAGTCTGCAATCTCACGTCCAAGCTCGGTACCGCCTGTGCTCTCGTGGGTGTATTCGCCTTCCTTAACGTAGCTTGAGAATACATATCCTGCCTGACCGTCATGGGTAACTGCTGTCCAGTCGCCCTGGGTGCCGGTGATTATAACCTCGTTTCCGTAGAAGAACTCGTCCAAAATCTCAGAAGAGGTTGAGGGAGCGGAACGGAAACGGACGTTGTTTCCGGTGATATATCCGGCTACACCGTCGGTGGAAGCGCCGCCATCAGGCTTAGAGGACTCAGGGAAGCTTGTATCCTTTTCGGAAACATAGCTTGAATAAACAAAGCCATCAACACCATTTATGGTGCAGGCTGTCCATTCACCGGAAACACCGGTAATGGTGAGCTCGGTGCCACGGTTATAGGAATCAATAATACTATGGCTTGTAGAAGGACCGGTACGGAAACGGACGTAATCACCGTTTATATAACCTGTCTTGTGCTCAGTGGGAACCACGTCGTTTTCAGGCTCTGTGGGAACTTCCGGTTCGGGAGTCTCCACAGGTTCAGTGGGCTGCTCAGGTTCTGAGGGAACCTCAGGCTCTGCGGGAACTTCGGGTTCAGCGGGAATTTCAGGTTCGGAAGGAATTTCCGGCTCAGAAGGCTCGGTAATATCAATCTCGCCCTCGAAGCTTTCTTCATAGCCGGGTTTGTAACTGTCATCATCTGAGGGAGCGGGGGGGATACTGTGGCTTATGTAGTCACTGTATATGTAACCTGCCTGACCGTTTATGATGCAGGCGGTCCAGTCACCGGAAGTACCTGTAATCTGGACTTCCTTGCCACTGTTGTACTCACCCAGAATGGAGGAGTCAGTGGAGGGACCGGAACGGAAGCGAACATACATACCGTCTATGTAACCTACGCCCTCAGACGTAACAATATCAGCGTTCTGATAGTCGTCGTTTATCCTCAGATAGCCGGAGGACATGAAACCGTCCTGACCGTTATAGTCAACAGCGTACCAATCGGAGTTGGAGCGGTTTGTAACAGTGACGGAAGCGCCCTTTGGCAGACAATCCACAATCCTGTAATTCAGACCGGGGCCTGAACGCATATTGACCTCACTGCCTGTAACTGTGGCAGAGTCTGCAAAAGCAGTGACAGAGAGCAGACAGCACATAAATGCTGAGGCAGTAAGCGTCTTTATAATTTTCTTGCGCATTTTAATACATATCCTTCTTTGTAGTTTATCTGGAGGAAAGCGCACGTTCCAGCCATACAGCAGCCACGTCAATGGCGTTGTAAAGGCTGTCCTTTTCAGTCTTTTTCACGATCTTGTCCCTTGTTTTAATGGCGGGATCGGTCAGCTGAAGCTGAACAGAAACTCTGGTTGCAACGTCCAAATCACGCACTTTCTTAGTGTCCAGAATTTGCAGCATTATGATATGAGAGTCGGAAAAGCTGCCGTAATAAATGATGTTGTCTTTCCTCTGGAGAGGATGACCTTTATACTCCAATGTATTTACCAACAAAAGCACCTCCAAATTTGTAACTAAAATGTAACACAATGAATTTAAATTGTCAACGGGAAAAAACAGGTAAAATTGCTGAATTTACCCGATCGTTGGGTCTGAGTGGGGGAAAAAGCCGTTTTTGCGGCCTTTTCCCTCTAAAAAATTAAGTGCAGAAATTAAATCAGCCGAAGATTATAATACCGTTACTTCCACCGCCGTCATCGGAACCACCGCCAAAATCGCCGGAGCCTCCGCCACCGCTGTCATCAAATCCACCGCCGAAATCACCCTCAAAGCCGGAATCTCCGCCTCCGTCAACGTGTGCGTTGTTTCCGCCGCCACCGCCGTTGTCAATGATGATGTCGTTTCCACCGGTGTTATCATCGGGGTCAGGATTGATGATGTTACCGTTTTCGTCGATGATAAGATCGCTCTCGTAATCACCGTCTTCATCGTCAAGACCGAAGATTCCGGTGTTGGGGCCAAGATAAGGAGGCGTGAAGTTACGCCATTCAAGACCCTCATGCAGAGGCTTCATAACCTTACTGAAGAGCTGTGCGGCAGGGTTGCCGTGAGATTGGATAGGTGCGGGGGTATCAAATCCTGTCCAGACTGCGGCTGCATAATAGGGAGTTACACCGCAGAACCAACGGTCCTTGGTGTCACCGGAAGTACCGGTTTTACCTGCAACAGGCATATTCCACAGTCTTGCAGCCTTACCAGTACCGTTTTCAACTGCATTCTGCATCATGTAAGTCATAACATATGCAGTATTGGGGTCGAAAGCAGCTATGGTCTTGGGAGAATTATCAATTATCACATTTCCCTGGGCATCAGTCACCATGGAATAAGAACGCGCATAGGTGAAAGTACCGTCATTTGCAAAGGTTGCAAATGCCTGAGCCATTTCACGGACTGTTACGCCGTTTGTCAGCTGACCCAAAGCCATAGGAGAATAGGATATATCATCGGGAACGAGATGCTCGAATCCCAGACGCTGTGTCAGATAATCATAACTTGTCTGCGGTGTAAGCTTATCAACTATCTGTGCCGCAACAGTATTAAGAGAATACTGCAAAGCTGTATAGATAGTTATAACACCATACTGCTCGTAAGCTACGTTATGGGGATACCAGTCAGTGCCATCAAGCTTAATGTTGGGAGAGTCGTTAACCAGAGTATCAGGAGTGATAAGCCCCTCGTTTACAGCCGGTCCGTAGGCGGCCACAGGCTTAAAGGAAGAACCGGGAGATCTGGTGGTCTGAGTTGCACGGTTTAAGGGGAAGTTTCTATCCTTAATTCCAACACCGCCGGCAAGACCCAAAATTCTGCCGTCGTGGGGGTCCATTATAACAATAGAACTCTGGAGCGCATCTTTACCGCCGCTTGCAGGTGGAATAGCGGTAGGATCAGTGTATATAGAGTCTATGGTTGACTGTACGTTCATATCCATGCAGCAGTAAATCTTATAACCGCTGTTATAAAGAAGCATACGGGCGGCATCGAGACTTATGTCTTTTTGCTCCATAAGGTCATGGAGAACATCCTCTATAACAACTTCCTCATAGTAGGTGTATATATTCTGGGTGTATTCCTCACCGGGAGAACGGGTGAACACCAGCTCCTCGGCCACTGCATCCTGGTAGGTAGCGTAGTCAATGAAGCCCTGCTCGTACATCTCTCTCAGAATTGTCTCCTGACGCTTCTTGTTGTTCTGCTCGCTGTAAAACGGATCGTAGTAGGTGGGCATGTTTGTAATACCAACAATGGAGGCACATTCTGCCAGACTTAGTTCTGAGACATCCTTACCGAAGTAAGTCTCAGCGGCGGCCTGAACACCGTAGCAGCTTTCACCGAAGTAGACGGCGTTAAGATACCATTGCATGATCTCCTGCTTGTCGTACTTCTTTTCGAGCTCCAAAGCTCCGAAAATTTCCGTCAGCTTTCGGGAAATAGTAACATCGTCGTGACCGGTAAGGTTTTTAATGAGCTGCTGAGTGATGGTGGAACCACCGAAACTGCTGTTCATTTTTGCGAACATCTCAACGAATGCGCCGGATGTACGGTACCAGTCAACGCCCTTGTGCTCATAAAAACGTTTATCCTCGATAGCAATCAGAGCCTGTTCCATATAAGGGGGGATATCTTCATAATCAACCCATTTGCGCTTGTATTTTCCCGCTAATGTGACAAGCTCGTTCCAGTTACCACCGGAATCCTGATAGTAGATTGTACTGGATTCACTGAGTTTGTAGTCCTCCAGTGATAAATCCAAATCAGGTACAAGACAAGTCTTTACATAATAGGCGAAAACGCAGGCAAACAAAAGCCCGGTAATCAGAAAGATGAGAAGCAGAGTACCGATTACTTTGAATACGGAACCCACAATGCTGGCGGCAGTTTCAATTCCGTAATCGGCAGTTTTGAAAATCATTCGGCCAACATGCTTTTTCTCCCTTGAGGTTTCCGGAACTTCAGGCAGATTTTCTCCGCCGCCGTCCGGTCCCTTTTTCTTATCGGGATCATTATTCATCTTTCGTTAAGCACCTCCTTTACATTGATAAATCCAAAATTAGAATAAATTAAAATGGGTACAATAACTTCATCATACCAATTCTGAACTATAATTATAACATAGTCTGTCAATCCCGTGTAGAGAAAATGTAAATTTTTCAAATATTAAGTTTTGACACTTACCATATAATATAGTACAAAGAAAAAAATTTCTGAAAAAGGTATATATAAGAAAGAACAGGGAATAATTCACAAAAGAAAAGTAGTGGGGGGCATTAGAAATAAAAATAAAGATCCGAATAGTGACACTCTGCCTGCTTCTGACGGCGGCGTTATATATGGGCTCTCAGGCTATAGGAAGTGTTCAGCAGGCGAGGGAATACTCTCTGCCGGAGAAAATTTACGGCGAATTTGCCTCTAAAGCCGGCACTGCACAGTATTTTGTCAAAAACAGCGGCGGCTATGTCACGGTGTTTGACGATAAAAGATTTCACGATCCATTGACAGTCACGGAGATAGAAACAGAGTTTTTGCGAAAGGCTGACCGTGCAATGCTCGAAAAAGGTATACCGGTGGCAAACAGAACAGAGCTATTGAGATTACTTGAAGATTTAGGTTCATAAAAAAGTATTGATTTTCTCGTAAACTTGGTATAAAATAAGGACGTAGAAAAGAAGGAGGCAGTAAATATGAGCGAAGACTTCGGAAGCGATTTTATTACCATTGTAGATGATGAGGGACAGGAGTTCGAACTCGAGGTTCTTGATTCTCTGGAGTATAAGGGCAAGAGCTATGTGGCTTTCCTTCCTGCTGATATGAATGAGGACGACCCCGATTACGGTATGATAATCCTCCGTTCCAATATGGACGAAAACGGAGAAGAGCTTTTCGACACTATCGACGACGATGATGAACTTCAGGAAGTTTATGATAGCTTTATGAAAATTCTTTTCGTTGATGACGAAGAGTAAAAGAGAGGTATAAAACCTCTTGGGAGTGCATAGGCTTATAGTGCTCCCGCAAATAATAAATAGATAAAGTTCCTGCTGTGTGCGTGTCGTCTTTTGACCCTTGTGGCTCATTAAACCCACATTTTTTATAAGGGACGCTGATTTGAATCTGCGGATTGCAGGCCTCCCGGCCCTGAATAGGTTGGAAGTTGGAAGCAGAGAAACAGAACTTAGGCGACCCACCTGCCACTTTGTGCAGGTTATAATTGAGCCAGCACGGCATTTGCGGGTTCCTTCCCCGGACGAAAGTCCGGGGAAGTTTTTTATGAATTAGTAAAAATAGTTCCAGGATAAACAGAAAAAGTATCTAAGAGACCCCGAAGCCTACATATAAAAAGAAAAAGCTCCCCCGAAAGGGGAGCTTTTTAGCTTAAACTCTATTAGACAACACCTTGAGCCATCATGGCATCGGCTACCTTCAAGAAGCCTGCGACGTTTGCACCCAGCATCAGATCACCTGGCTTGCCGCACTCAACGGATGCGTCATAGCAGGCAGCGTAAATCTTCTTCATTATCTCGTGAAGCTTCTCGTCAACTTCATCAAAGCTCCAAGACATACGCAGGGAGTTCTGGCTCATTTCCAGACCGGAGGTGGCAACACCGCCGGCGTTGGAGGCCTTACCGGGGCTGTAAAGCAGACCGCTTGCCTGAACAGCGGCTATTGCTTCAGGAGTAAGGGGCATGTTTGCACCCTCAAAAACAGCCATTGCGCCGTTTGCGATAAGAGCCTTTGCGCCTGCCTCATCCATCTCGTTCTGAGATGCGCAGGGCATAGCAATGTCACATTTTACGTTCCAGATGTCGGCGCAGCCCTCATGGTATTCAGAACCGGGAACCTCCTGAGCATATACGCTGATACGCTCTCTGCGCTTCTGCTTAATGTCGAAAAGCACATCCAGATCTATACCTTTGGGGTCGTAAACATAGCCCTTGGAGTCGCTCATTGCAATAACCTTGCCACCCAACTGAGTGCACTTCTGTGCAGTGTACTGTGCAACATTACCGGAGCCGGAGACAATAACATTCTTGCCCTCGAAGCTGTCGTTCTTCTGGTGCTTTAAGACCTCGGAAGCGAAGTAGCAGATACCGTAGCCGGTAGCCTGAGTTCTGGCGAGAGAACCGCCGTAGCTGAGACCCTTTCCGGTGATAACTCCGCCGTCGAAACGGTCAACAATCTTTTTATACTGACCGAAGAGGTAGCCGACTTCTCTTGCGCCTACGCCGATGTCACCGGCAGGAGTGTCGGTGAACTGACCTATATGTCTGTACAGCTCGGTCATAAAGCTCTGGCAGAAACGCATGATTTCATTGTCGGATTTGCCCTTGGGGTCAAAGTCGGAGCCGCCCTTACCGCCGCCCATAGGCAGAGTGGTGAGGGAGTTTTTAAGAATCTGCTCAAAGCCAAGGAACTTTACAACAGACAGGTTAACAGAGGGATGGAAACGGAGACCGCCTTTATATGGGCCGATTGCAGAGTTAAACTGAACTCTGTAACCACGGTTTACATGAACATTGCCGTTGTCGTCAGTCCAGGGAACTCTGAACTCAACGACTCTTTCAGGCTCAACAAAGCGCTCCAAAAGACCGGCCTTTTCCCATTCAGGATGTTTGGGGACAACATATTCCAAAGACTCAAAAACTTCACGGACAGCCTGTAAAAACTCGGGCTCGTGGCTATCTCTTGCTTCTACCTGAGCGTATACTCTTTTGAGATATTCGTTATTAAGCATTACATACTCCTCACTTTAATGATTTAAAACTTTTCATAGTAAGTTTGCTATTTGCCTTATTATAGCACCCGAGATATTTATGTACAATACAAAAATTTACCAAAAGCGTATTTTTTAAAGGCTTGTTCTTATGTGTATTTAGATAAGATAAGCTGTGCCTTAATTAAAAGGCACAGCTTAAAACATTTTTTATTTAACCTCAACGCCCAGAACGCCACGCTCTGCACGGTTATCTGTGCGCTGCTTCAGGTATTCAAGAGCCTGCTCTATGCACTCCAAAGCCTTCTGGTTTTCCTCACAGGGGAAAGGACCGGCTTGGAAACCTTTAAGACGGTCTCTTACTATCTCCAGCAGATCGTCGTCTCTAAGGCCGTTTGCAGGCTCACGGCGACGTCTTGCGCCCTGCTGGAAACGGATATAGCCCATTATAAGCTGGTCGGTGGAGTCGAGAACGGTGTAGAAATGGTTAGCACCGCTGTGGTCGGCGTTATCGGTAGCATAGGCATGGTTGAGCAGGTATTTCTGCTGTATAGTATCAAGTTTACGCATTTTAATTATTCCTTTCCTATTATAATTATAATAATATTCTTAGGGACGGAGACCCATACCACCCTCAAGGGTAATAGTCTCACCGTTCATGTACTTAAAGTCGGGATTTGCAAGCTGTACGCACACTCTGCCAATCTCAGTCTCGGTGTCAGCGTAGTGTCCGGCAGGAGGCATATGTACGTTTGCAGCAAAAGCATCAGGAAATTCATTTTTGAAGCTTTCAAGCTGACAGGTCCAGGCCAGAGGGCATATAACGTTAACATTTATACCGTATTTGCCCCACTCGGTAGCGGCAACACGGGAAAGACCTCTGATACCCTCCTTAGCGGCGGCGTATGCACACTGACCGAAGTTTCCGAAGAGACCGGCACCGGATGCAAAGTTAATTACACTGCCGTGGGAGATGGCGAGGAAGGGATAGCAAGCTTTCATGAAGTAGAAAGCTGCATACAGTCCTGAATAGATAGCGAGGTCGAACTGCTCAGTTGAGTGAGATTCAATAGGAACGCCGGAGGCGGAAGCCTGAGCGTTATTGATGAGCACCTGAATGTCACCGAATTCTTCGTGTGCTCTCAAAACTGCCTTTGAAATCATTTCCTCATTGTCTGCGCCTGCACGAACGTCTACCTGCAAGGGCAGAACTCTGATACCGTAAAGTCTTTCGAGCTCTTCTTTTGCATCTTCAAGCTTTTTCATATTACGTCCAGTAATTACCAGATTACAGCCTTCCTTAGCGTAGGCTGTGGCTATACCGTAGCCTATTGAGCCGCATCGACCGCTTGATAAAACGGAGCGTCCGCCGCCGGTTATTATGGCGGTCTTACCTGTCAAAAAGCCCATATTTATTTTACCTGCCTTTCTGAGTTTGTTGTTTCGTTTTTGATGTATTTAATATAGCGCAAATTGTACAGAATGTAAATAGATTTATTATTTAACAATACAAAATGAAACAAAATTGTATAAAGTGCTAAAAAATGAAGCTCGTTATAATCTAAAATGACGGAAGAAAACGGTAAAAAAGACACATTGTGAAGCAATTATCGACAATAAAATCACATGATTATGCAATAAAAAAATAACTAACATTTCATGTGCCAATACAACTAAGAAAATATCCCTAAAATGGGACAAAACATTACCTACAAGAGTATAAGAGACAGCAAAACACACGGTTTCCATAACGAAAAGGTGACAAAAACTGAGTTTTTACTACCCGGGTAAAAATGTGTGAAATTTGGGAAAATCTTACACTAAAATCGCTTTAAAAACTGGAAATTTTGAGGCAAAAAAATGAAGCCGCATCTCTGCGGCTTCAATATTTTTGTGAAATTAACCTAATATTTCCTTCTCCAGTTCTTCAACTTCTTTTACAAAGAGGGTGCTCTCTGCATCGGAAGGCATAAGGAATCCAGTTCTGGGGGAAACGGTAAAGGAACCAACAGCAGGTCCGTCCATCAGGCAGGAACGCTTGAACTGCTGAGAGAAGAGACGCTTGCAGTAGCTCTTTAACCAGCGGAGCAGCTCCTCATCGGTAAACTGCTTGCCGTAAGCCTGCTTTGCGAGACGGAAGGTCTTTGCGGGAGTAAATCCGCACATGAGCATCTTGTGGGTGAAGAAGTCCTGAAGGCTGTAAGAACCGACAGCTTCTTCGCTCTTCTGCTCAATCTGGTCATCGTGAATAGGCAGAAGCTCAGGAGTTACAGGGCAATCCAGAACGTCCCACAGACCTGCGGCCAGAACCTTGTCCTCGGTGTGAGAGGCTATGAAGCGGACGTTTGCACGAACCTGAGTCTTGGTCAGACCCATGTTAACATCGTACATACTGGTGTGGTCGCCGTTGTAGGTGCACCAGCCATCGACGAACTCACTCAGGTCTTCAGTACCAACGTCAAGGCCGTTTACCTTGTTAGCAACGTCCATAAGAACCATGGTACGCATACGTGCCTGAGCATTCTCAAAGGCTATGGAGTAGTCATCGTGAGCGTGACCGATGTCGTCAAAGTGCTGATATACGCTCTTACCGATGTCTATAACTCTGACCTCGGCACCGCACTGCTCTGCAACGATTATAGCGTTGGACTTGGTACGGGAAGAAGTGCCAAAGCAGGGGAGAGTACAGGCAACGACGTTCTCAGGAGGAAGACCCATCTTCTTAACTGCCATGGCGCAAACCATGACACAGAGAGTGGAGTCAACACCGCCGGAGATACCGACAACGCAGTGGTCAAGACCGGCATACTCCATGCGCTTGCAGAGAGCAGAAACCTGAATGTCAAGGACACGTCTGCAATAATCGTCCATATCCTCAGTCTTTTCAGGCAGATGGGGATACATATTGTAAGTTCTGGTGAGCTGAGTTTCAACTGGCTCCATGCCGAAGATGTACTCGTCGTGAGAGTTGTCGTCCCAGAAGCCGCCCTTTTCCAGACGGATATTGGTCATATGCTCAACGTCAATTTCGCTGATTGCAAGGCTGCTTTCACCCTCGCACTGAGAAAGAATTTCGCCGTCCTCGGAAACCATGCAAAGACCGGAATAAACATTATCGGTAGTGCTTTCGCCCTTGCCGGGAGCTGCCATGACAAGACCGCAGCGGAGACGCTTGGACTCGTAACGGGCGTTAAGCTCGGCATTTTTGGTAGAAGTGACAGTCTCAGGGAAAGAAGCCATCTGAGCAATGATGGTTGCACCTGCCTGAGCGTGCCATACGGCGGGAGAAATAACAGCGTCCAAATCTGCGCCCAGTTCAACGGCTACGGTGAAGCCGGGAACAGCATCGCAGGTGAAAATGCTGTCGCTTCTTAAAAGCAGAGTTTCAAGGCTGCCAATATTTATGAGCTTTGCTTCCTCAACTGCAGAGCCGGTAAAAGGACCGTCATAGCAGTTTTCAGCAGGAACAAGACCCATAAGCTCGCCGTCATAGATAACAGCAGCGCAGCTGTACAGCTTTCCACCGTCAGCGTAGGGAAGACCAACAAAGGTGAGCATATCAATGCCCTTGGTAGCAGAGACTACATGGAGGAGTGCTTCTTTTGCGCCCTCGAGCAGAACTCTGTGGCTTATTAAATCAAAGCAGCTGCAACCGGTAAGACTCAGTTCAGGAAAAACAAGAACCTTTACGCCCTTGTCGGCTGCATCCTTAATGCATTCAATTATACGTTCGGCGTTAAAATCTGTGTCGGCAACCTTTATTACAGGAGAGGCTGCCCCGACCTTAATAAATCCATGCTTCACTATACATTACCTCAATAATATAAATTTTGAAATGTATTACAGACTTAGAACTTAATGCGCTCTAAGATGTAATCCTTAACCTCGGAGATAGGAATACGAACCTGCTCCATAGAGTCCCTCTCACGGATAGTTACGCAGTCATCCTTAGGATCGGTTTCGGTGCCGACGGTGTTAAAGTCAAAGGTGACACAGAAGGGAGTACCGATCTCGTCCTCACGGCGGTAACGCTTACCGATAGAACCGGTCTCGTCGTAATCGCACATGAACTCCTTGGAAAGCTCTGCGTAAAGCTCCTTTGCAGGGCCGGTGAGAACTTCTTTCTTACTAAGAGGCAGAATTGCACACTTGTAAGGAGCAAGAGCGGGGTGCAGGTGCATAACAGTACGCACATCGTCGTTGCCCTTCTTGTCCTGACCTACAACCTGCTCGTCGTAAGCTTCAACCAGAACAGAGAGAACGGTACGCTCAACACCCAGAGAAGGCTCGATAACGTAAGGAATGTAATGCTCGTTCTTCTCCTGATCGTAGTAGCTCAGATCCTGACCGGAAACGGTCTGATGCTGAGTGAGGTCGTAGTCGGTACGGTCTGCAACACCCCAGAGTTCGCCCCAACCGAATGGGAAAAGAAACTCAAAGTCGGTAGTTGCCTTGGAGTAGAAGCATAGCTCCTCGGGATCGTGGTCACGGAGACGGATATTTTCATCCTTAAGACCGATGTTCAGCAGGAACTGGTGGCAGAATGAACGCCAGTAGTCGAACCACTCCAGATCGGTTCCGGGCTCGCAGAAGAACTCCAGCTCCATCTGCTCGAACTCACGGACACGGAAAATGAAGTTACCTGGAGTGATTTCGTTTCTGAAGCTCTTACCAATCTGACCGATACCGAAAGGCAGTTTACGTCTGGTGGAGCGCTGAACGTTTACAAAGTTTGTGAATATGCCCTGAGCGGTTTCGGGGCGGAGATAGACTGTGTTCTTGGCGTTCTCGGTAACACCCTGGAAAGTCTTGAACATCAGGTTAAACTGACGAATATCTGTAAAATTGTGCTTGCCGCAGCTGGGGCAGGGGATTTCGTGCTCTTCGATGAAAGCCTTCATCTCGTCCTGAGAGAAAGCGTCAATAGGCTTTGAAAGCTCAAAACCGGTGGTATTGCACCACTCTTCAATAAGCTTATCTGCTCTGAAACGCTCTTTACACTCACGGCAGTCCATAAGAGGGTCGGAGAAGCCACCCAGATGACCGGAAGCCACCCAGGTCTGAGGGTTCATCAGAATTGCAGCGTCAAGACCTACGTTGTAGGGATTTTCCTGAACGAATTTTTTCCACCATGCCTTTTTGACATTGTTCTTAAGTTCTACACCCAGAGGGCCGTAGTCCCAGGTGTTGGCAAGGCCACCGTAAATTTCGGAGCCGGCAAAGATGAAGCCTCTGTTTTTGCAAAGGGCAACAATCTTGTCCATTGTTTTTTCTGTATTTTTCATTATACAATCCTTTCCCGCGGCTGGCTGCCGCAGAGATATATTTTGCCTATGCCAGGCAACAAATAAATATATCATAGCTTGGGAATATTAGCAAGGACGAAAGACCTTATACAACAAACAATTCGCCGTGAAATCTGTATTTTTGCCTGCATTTGGAGATAATAAATCTTATAGTGTCAATTTATGTTAAAAACGAGAGAATATAATTCTTAAAAATAATTAAAATTCTTTTCCTGTACTTCCATATATTAGAACATGGTGTATAATGTCGAGGAAGAGAAAAAGAAGCCGGAGTGATGCAAAATGAAAAAGAGTGAAAAAAAGAAAGAAAATGTAGAAACTGAAGCAACTGCGGAAGTAAGCAAAAAGAAAAGTCATAAGCTTGCAATCGGCCTTATAATCACTGCGTTGTGCCTTATGGTTTTGGCTGCCGGACTTGTGTTTACAGACGGAAGGCACGTCCGTTTTTACTTCCGTGGAGAAAATGAAATTCAGCAGGAATACGGCGAAGAGTTTAAAGAGCCGGAGGTATGGGCGGTAAGCGTAGGCCGCATTTTCGGCGAGAGCAAAAAACATCTTCCTATTGAAACCGTGGGAGAAGTCGACACGGGAAAACTGGGTCAATACACCCTTGAGCATAAGGTGCGCTACATGGGACAGGAGGCTTGCGCCAAGCGCATAGTTGAAGTTGTGGACACTAAAGGCCCTGAAATTACTCTTAATTATAATGAAGATTATGAACCCGACTGGTTCGCAGGTTACGAGGAAGAGGGCTACACGGCGGTTGATAAATATGACGGAGATGTAACAGATAAGGTGCAGCGGATTGACTATCCGGACAGATTGGAATACACTGTTACAGATTCCCACGGCAACAGCACCACTGTTATAAGAGAGTCTAATTTCACCGACACCGCACCTCAGATAGAGCTTTTAGGCGAAGCTGAGAGCGAAATGAAAGCAACTCATTATTATAATGATCCCGGCGTTAAGGTTTTTGACAGCAAGGGTAACGATCTTTCAGGCTATGTTCAGACTGAGGGAGAGGTGAATCCCCACACTCCCGGAGAGTATCAGATAAGATACTATCTGGAAAATGCTCAGGGCGAGGTTGCGGAGGCTTGCAGAAAGGTAACTGTAATTCCCAACGATAACCATGTGGAAATAGACCCCAACGAAAAGACTATATATCTCACCTTTGATGACGGCCCCGGACCTTACACTGAACAGCTTCTAGATGTTCTGAAAAAGTACGATGTTAAAGCTACCTTCTTTGTCACCTGCCTAAATTCTAATTATTCTGATTCAATCGGCAGAGCATACAGAGAGGGACACAGCATAGGTGCACACACTGCAACCCACAACTATAAAAAGGTATATGCCAGTGAAGATGCGTATTTTGCAGACCTTGAGGAGGTTCAGCAGCTTATTTATGACCAGACCGGAGAATATACCGACCTTGTCCGTTTCCCTGGCGGCAGTTCAAACACTGTCAGCAGATTTAACCCCGGCATAATGACCAGACTTGCTCAGATGCTTACAGATGCGGGCTATCAGTATTTTGACTGGAATGTTTCCAGCGGAGATGCAGGTGAGACTACAAAGACTTCCGTAGTAATAGATAACGTTATTTCCGGATGCAACGGAAGAAAGGCTTCAGTGGTGCTTCAACACGATGTTAAGGATTACAGCGTGAATGCTGTGGAGAGTATAATTATATGGGGACAGAATAACGGATACACCTTCCGTGCCCTGAACGTGGACAGCCCTACGGCTCACCACGGCATTGCAAACTAAATCAGAATAAAAATCAGGAGAGAAAAATATGATACTGGCTATTGATGTTGGCAATACAAACATTGTTCTCGGCTGTATTGATGACTGTAAAATTCTCAATGAGGTCAGACTTCACACAGAGGTTTTATGCACAGATGCTGAATACGCAATAAAGTTAAAGCAGATTCTGGAAATTTACGGCATTAACCCCAGAAAGTTTGAGGGAGCAATAATTTCCTCTGTTGTGCCCCAGGTTACAGAGGCTTTAATCCGTGCGGTAGACTGGATAAGCGGCATTACTCCCATGGTGGTAGGACCCGGAATGAAAACCGGACTTAACGTGAGAATAGACGACCCCACAACTCTTGCCGGTGATCTGGTGGTTGGAAGTGTGGCTGCCATCGCATATTACGGCGCACCTGTCATAATCCTTGATATGGGAACTGCTACCACTATGGTGGCTGTGGATAAAACAAATTCCTATATAGGCGGTGCAATTATGCCCGGTGTTAAGCTGTCTTATTCAGCTCTTTCCTCAGGTACAAGCCTTTTGCCTGATATTTCCATCACAGCTCCTAAAAAGATTATCGCCACAAACACTGTGGACTCTATGCGCTCCGGTGCTGTGTTCGGTTCTGCCGCTATGATTGACGGCATGATAGACAGAATGGAAGAAGAACTTGGATATGAATGCACCATTATTGCAAACGGCGGCATAGCTCAGGCTGTAACTCCTTACTGCAAACATAAAATTCAGCTTGATAACGACCTGATTTTGAAAGGTCTATGGGTAATATACAAGAAAAACAAAAAGTAAATCAAGCATAGAAAAATCCGGGAAAGCAAACTTCCCGGATTATTTTTTTATTCTTCTATCCACTTTTTTGTTTCAATTCTGAGCCAGTCTGCCCATTCCTCTATACCTTCGCCTGTGCGGGCGCATATAGGGATTATCTTTATGTTAGGGTTAAGGCGCTTAACGTACTTTTCGCAGTTTTCCAAGCTGAAATCAAAGTAAGGTAGAACGTCAATCTTGTTAATCAGCAGAACGTCGCAAATGGAGAACATGAGGGGGTACTTTAATGGCTTGTCGTCTCCCTCAGGGACGGAAAGAATCATGGCATTTTTAACAGCGCCGGTGTCAAATTCCGCAGGGCAAACCAGATTGCCAACGTTTTCCAGAATTGCAAGGTCAACGTCGTTTGTATCAAGACCCTCAAGACCCTGCTTAGTCATGCCTGCATCAAGGTGGCACATGCCGCCGGTGTGGAGCTGAATGACCTTTGCTCCGGTCTTTTCAATGGTAGCTGCATCAACATCAGAGTCAATGTCGGCTTCCATAACGCCTATTTTAAACTCGTCTTTCAAAGCAGCGATGGTGGCTTTAAGAGTGGTAGTTTTACCGGAACCGGGGGAACTCATCAGGTTGAGAAGGAAAGTTCTGTCCTTCTTCAACTCTTTTCTCAGTTCGTCAGCCTCTCTGTCATTGCTTTCAAAGACACTTTTCTTGATTTCAAGTACTCTGAATCCTTCCATTTTGCACCTCGTGTATAAAATTTTATTGTTTAATCCACTTACTCAAGTGGAATATTTACTAAACTTCCGCTACCGCCGGTGACTGTGGGGAGCTGGCCGTCCCAGGTTTCAAGGAACTTGTTGTGGAGAACGCCGTCGGTAATGGACTCTGAAATCTTTCTGTTTGCCTCGGCCTCAGCTTCTGCTTTTATAAGCTGGGCATCAGCCTCGCCCTTTGCCTCAATACGCTTGACCTCTGCATCTGCGTCAGCTTCAATCTGCTTTCTCTGAGCCTCAGTCTCAGCACGGAGCTTGTTCTGCTGCGCAACCTGCTTTTCCTCAACAGCGTTGGTGAAAGCATCGGTAAAGGACATGTTTTCAATGGAAGTGCTTACCAACTCAACGTTGAACTCTTTGAGCTTTTCGGAAAGCAGTTTTTCAATACCTGCTGCCAAATCTGTGCGGTCACTTACAAGAGCCTCGGCGGAGTATTTTGCAGTGACTACCTTGGTAGCTTCGGTGATGCAGGGAATTATGACAGTGTCATAGTAATTGATACCTATAGTCTTGTATATTTCCTGTGCGTTTGCCTTGTTAATCTGGTAGTTTACAGTGTAGGTCATGTGGACTTCCTGAATATCGGAGGAGAAGCAGGACAGGTCTACTGTCTGTTTCTGGATACGGTTGTCCATCATAATAACCTTCTGCCAAGGGAATTTCAGGTGAACACCAGAATCCAGCGTGTAGTCCTCAACGCTGCCGAAGGTGGTGACAACACCGGTGTGACCTGTGGGTATCATTGTAACACTGCTTGCTAAAATAATGAGCAGTAAAATGACAACAGGTATAATGATGAGTAGTTTGCCCTTGCGCCTTTTTTTCACGGGACGGGCTTCATAAGTTGTAGTTTCCATGCTTAATTCCTTTCCTGAATTAAAGTAATCTAATTGAGATTATAATAGCACAGAAACCTTACTTGTTCAACATATATCGACAAATCTCAGGGCAGAATATATTCGATTTGTGAAAAGAAATCTTTTTCAAAATTTTGATGATTTTTGACAAAATCGCTGTCAAATTCAGGCAGATGCAGTTCCTTTTCCAGAGAAACGGACAGTAAAAGTTCCTCAAACTGATTTTCTCCCTTAATCTCTGCTAAAGGCGCAAAAGGTACAAGACCGCTTTTCAGACTTAAATCTGCGGATCTTCCCTGAGAAAACAGCCATGAAAGAAACTGGGCGGTAGATTTCTGCTCCCGTCCGTCACGGATACAAACCGCAAAACCTGAGCTGTGGGCATAAATTTCGCTGTCCGACTTTATGGCAGGCATAAGGCTGATTTTGAGCTTGGATAAATCCACACCATGAAGAGAAGAACCAAACAAGCCTGCAAATGGCAGATGTCCGCTATTCAGAAGTTCTATGGTGTTTTCGTCCGCAATAGTAACACCGCCGGAAAACAGTCCGTCGGCTATGCCGTTGTAAACTTCTTTGTAGAGCGGGCTTTTTAAATCAAACTCCCGTATGGCGTGAAACTCCTTGCCTGCGGAGAGCATTTCATAATAAATCAGCTCAGGTACTCGCTGAACAGAAAGAAAAGGCACACCCTCTTTTTCTCCATACTCTTTTGCGGCGTTGAACATGGCGTTGAAGTTCTCAAAATTCTGCTCCTCAGTGCCACACAAAAGGGGAATATCTCCGCCAATGGGGAAATAACTACGGCCTGTCAGAGGGGAACGCTCACAAACATAGTCGGGAAATGCAATCTCTCTACCTATAAAAAGAGAACCTATATCACGGCATAGTCCCAGAGATTTCAGCTCCTCAGCCTTTGCCTGAGTACAGATAAGCAGGTCAGGACGGAGGGCATTGAAGCCATGAGATAAGGAATCAAAATCCGTAAAGGTGCGGATTGAGACAGGCAGATAGTCACCAGTTAGACTTTTGTTGTATTTTTCAACCACCTTGTTAAGCTCCGGAAGTATGGCTTCATTCTCCAGACACCAGATACTCACACTGTCTCGGCTTTCGGGACTTTTGCCGCAGGCAGATAGCAGGAGACAGAAAACCAATATTAAAATCAAAACGCATTTTTTCATTATGTACCACTCCTTGTGGAAAAATTAAACTAATATTAAATATATACACCACTTTACATTGAAAACAGCATAAAATACTGAAAATTTTCACCACTCAAAATATAACTTGACATGAAACGTAAATTTAGCAATAATACTGAGAGATAGAAAAGAGGTATAAATTATGAAATACGAAGCTGTACTTTTAGATATGGACGGAACAGTGCTTGACACTGTGCAGGATATTCAGGATTCTCTGAACGTATCATTGAGAGAATTCAACCTGCCTGAGGTGGACACTGCCAAAACAAAGGCAAATCTTGGCAACGCCTCTCGCTACCTTATAACTCACTGTGTGCCTGAGGGGACACCCGAGGAGCTTACTGAAAAGGTACTGGAATTTTATCTTCCCTATTATGACGCACACAGCCACATAAAAACAAGCCCTTATGAGGGAATTTTAGATTTAATGGGAAATCTTAAGAATTCCGGTCTCCGTCTGGCAATAATTTCAAATAAACCTATGAACACGGTGAAAGAGCTGGCAGAGGAGTTCTTCCCCGGAAAGCTTGAATGTGCAGTAGGTCAGAGTGACGAGCTGCGCAGAAAACCTGAGCCGGACATGGTGTTTAAAGTCCTTGAAGATTTGGGCCTGAGCGTAGATAAGTGCGTATATGTTGGCGACTCCGAGGTAGATATTAAAACCGCCCGCAACGCAGGTATGGACTGCATCTCCGTGAGCTGGGGATTCAGAACCAGAGAGCAGCTTGAGGAAGCCGGTGCTTCAAGAATTGCCGACAGTGTAGATGAGCTATTCAATATAATAACAGAATAAGAGTAAAAAAGGGGAAAAAATTTTTCTCCTTTTTTGTTGACAAAACTGTTATAACTGTATATACTGTATATACACAGAAAGGGTGCAGCTGAAAATGAAAATAATAATCGACAACCAGAGCGGAAAACCAATATATGAGCAGATATATTTTCAGCTTAAAAACCAGATTATAAGCGGAGAGCTGGCGGAGGAAAGTCCGCTGCCGTCCATTAGAAATCTGGCAAAGGATCTGCGGATAAGTGTTATAACCACAAAGCGAGCCTATGAAGTGCTTGAAAATGAGAGGTTTATATACACACTTCCGGGAAAGGGTTCTTTTGTGGCTAAAGCCAACAGGGAACTGCTGCGAGAGGAAAACCTGAGAAAAATCGAGGAACATCTTGAAGCGGCTCTGGACTTGGCGCAAAGCTGTAAGCTGAGTAGGGAAGAGATAATAGAAATGCTCGACTGCATTATGGAGGAAGGCAAATGAACGCATTGGAAATTAAAAATGTATCCAAAAGCTATAAGGACTTTAAACTGGACAATGTGAGCCTGAACCTGCCTAAGGGCTGTATTTTAGGTTTGATAGGTGAAAACGGAGCGGGAAAATCCACCCTCATACGCCTGATTATGGGCATAACCAAAAGCGACGGCGGAGAAATCAAAATTTTAGGCAGAGACGTTAAAACCGAACTGGAGAGCCCGAAGGAAGATGTAGGCTTTGTTCCCGATACCGTTGGACTTCCCGGTTTTATGAATATGTGGCAGATTGGCCGTTTCATGGCGGGAAACTATAAAAACTGGGACAAAGAAAAATATAAGGAACTGATTGAAAAATTCGGTCTGGATAGCGACAAAAAGTTCAAGGACTTTTCAAAAGGTATGCGAATGAAGGCAGGTCTTGCGGTGGCAATGAGCCACGGAGCAAAGCTCCTTATACTGGACGAGGCAACTTCCGGCCTTGACCCTGTGATAAGAGATGAAATTCTGGATATTTTTCTGGACTTCACAAGAGAGCCTGACCACTCCGTGCTGATTTCCTCACACATAGTCTCCGATCTGGAAAAGCTCTGTGACTACATAGCATTTCTGCACAAAGGCAAAATCATGCTTTATGAGGAAAAGGATACTCTTAAAGAGGAATACGCACTTGTAAAATGCGGAGTAGATGAGCTTTCCGAAATCTCCGACGAGGACATTATCGGTAAAAAAGTAAATCCCTACGGTGCGGAGGCGATAATAAAGCGCTCGGAGATTAAAAATGGAATGAGTATAAGCAATGTGGATATAGAACAACTGTTTATATTCATGGCAAAGGAGGACAAAAAATGAAAGAATTCATAAAAAAAGATATGCTCTATATAAGGGCATACCACAAGCTTAATTTTGTCATTGCACTGTTTTTTGTTCTGGTTTCAGTGTTTTTAAACGATAATGCCTTCTTTGCAGTATATGCGGTCCTGATGCTGTCTCTGATAAGCCTCAGCCTTATTAACTACGATGAATCAGAGCAATTTATTTACTATGCTCTCAGCATACCTGAGGGCAGAGAAAAGTTTGTAGCTTCAAAGTATATTTCAAATATTATCATGAGCATAGGAATAGTTGCTGTAACAGCCTTGATTTATACCACAAAGCTTGTTGGAAATGAAAAGAGTGTTGAAGATGTGCTCCGTCTGCTTTCAATGCAGATTTTTGCAAGTCTGCTTCTTCCTACCTTTATACTTCCCTTTAATTTTGCATTAGGTGTGAAAAAGGGCAGATTACCCAGTGTTTTAGCTGCGGGTGTGATTTTCGGCGTTACAACGGTTTTAGGACTTGAATATGGCGGTGGAGATTTGCCGGCCTTTATGCCGTTGCTTATTGCTCTTATATCTCTCTTGCTGTATGCAGGCTCTTTCTACATATCCTTAACTATATATAAAAAGAAAAGCTTCTAAAACAAAAAGGCAGACTTTTTACCGTCTGCCTTAATTTTTATAGTGGCTGTTTTTTAATCTGCGCCCAGCGGCGGGGATACTTCATGGGAGTATCTGCAACCTTTTTAAATATCAGCGCGTTGTGGCGCTTATCAGTTCCGGGGACATCATACTGTACGGTTTCCACGTACTCTCCGCCAAGAAGCTTAATGCCTTTCATTGCCTCTTCCAGTTCCTCGGAACCGGCAGGGCCTTTCATTGCAATGAACAGACCGCCCTTTTTAACAAAAGGCAGGCACAGCTCGGATAAAAGACCAAGTCTTGCAACGGCTCTTGAAACCACAATATCGAAATTCTGGCGGTATGCAGGGGGTGCTTCCTCAGCTCTCATGTGTACGCATTTAACATCGTCCAGCTTCAGCTTGTGGCACAGCTCCGTTAAAAAGGTGATTCTTTTTTCCAGACTGTCCAAAAGGCAAAGCTCAATATCCGGCTGAAGTATCTTCAAAACAAGACCGGGGAAACCTGCGCCTGAACCTACATCAAGCACCTTTTTACCGCTGAAATCAGCCATACCCAGTAATGCGGCACAGTCCAAAAAGTGCAGTTTTGCAATTTCATCTTCGCCGGTGATGGCGGTAAGGTTCATAACCTTGTTGCGCTCCTCCAGTTCATCGCAGTAAGTTTTGAGCCTTGCTATGGCCTCAATGTTACAGCGAATATTCAATTCTTCAAGTCCCTGTGAAACTATATCTTCAAGCATAACAATTAACTCCTGTAAAAATCGTGATCGCCTATACTTACTACAAATTGCAAATCATTTTCAAACCATGTGCTGTCACCAAGGCGGGGATTTACAAAAAACATGCTGTCTCCCACGGTGTTGTAGCCCTCCATGCACATACAGGCGGCAATAACGGAACGCTCGTCAGGCTGTAAAAAAATGCCGTTGGTTGCGGCAGGATCAAACTGAACCACTTCCGGACTGCGTTCAAATATAACATCATAAACAGTATCAGGGAACAACTCACTGTTAACCCTGTTATACACCACATTTCCCACGCCTATAAGACCTGCCATCGGTTGGTCTCTGGTTTCGGTGTAAATTATTCTTGAGAGCCAGTACAAATCATCACTTTCAAATTTCGTGGTGTAATAATTTGGACCGCCTCTTAAAAGAGTTAAAACGGCGTTATCCATGTTGGCAGTCATATTTTCTGGAGAAAATTCAATCTTTACTCCGAAAAGCCGCTCAACCAGATCCGCAGGCAGGTATATTTCGCCATCAATGTCAAGATACTGATTGGGGGTGTAAAAATAGCGGCTGTCTGCCATCATGTACTCCCTGTCTTTCCAACCCATAAGCTCAAAGCCGGGAAAAGCCATAGCAAAGCTGTCCTCAAAAATCTGAGTTTCAGGGCTTAAATCAAAAAAGCCAGCAATGGCTGCGGGCGATAAAAACAAAGTCTCTTTTTCGTAGTAGCCTTTATCACTTAAAAGCCCGTCAAAATACACCTTTACAACAGGGAGAGGTTCGCCCTTTTTGGGTTCAGGCTTCTGTAAAACGGGGCTTTCTGTACTCTCCGCCACGTTTTCCGGTATTTCCGTTTTTTCACCGCAGGCTGAAAGCAATAGCACTGCAATGAGAAAAATCAAAAGCAGACCCGAAAAGCGGGGCTTCATTTTGCAGCTTCTTCCTTATATAATTTTAAAGCGTTTGCAAGCTGGTCGGGGCAGGAAGTCTTTTTTCTACCGCAGGTAGTGCCTTCAAGCTTGTTTATAACCTCGTCTATATCCATGCCCTGAACAAGTTTGGAGATGCCTTTGAGATTTCCGTCGCAACCACCTAAAACATTGAGGCTCACAATCTTGTTTTCCTCTACATCGATATCCATTCGCATGGAGCATACACCCTTAGGCTTATATGAGAATTTCATGTCTATATCCTCCGAATTTTATATTTTGTACCGAAGAAATATAACACAGAGTTACCGCCTTTGCAAGCTTTCCACAGATTTACAGGAATAAATTTAATATAACTACATATTTATAGTGTGAATAGCTTTAGATGAGGCGGTGTTTCTATGGAATTTACCAGAAAACTTGCGTTGGCGGGACTTGTTATATTGAGCTTGTACGCACTGAAAATTCAGGGCTTATTTGATGTGGAAAGGGAAGAACCCAAAGTGCGGGAGGAAGCAGTTATGGAAGAGAATGAGACTGCTCCGCCATCTCCTGTGATAGAGGAGAGCAAAGAAACCATTGCAGAGCAGGTGGAGACTTCGGCGGAAGATGCAGGGCCGGAAGAAACTGTTATAGAAGACCCGCAACCAATGCGCTCATTTATGGAGACAAGCTGGGAGGAAGAAATTCTGGAAACAAACATAAAGGGCGGTTTGAGCATTAAAAATGCCACCAGTTACGACGTGGACGCAGCCGCTCTTTTAAGTCAGGGACCGTCAGTAAGACTGCCAGCGGAGGGACCGCAAATATTGATAATCCACACTCACGGAAGTGAGGCATACACTCAGGCAGGACTTGACCACTACGAGGCAAATGACAACCACAGGACAGAAGATAAGGAATTTAATATAATAAGGATAGGAGACGAGCTGACTTCCATTTTTGAGGAGGCAGGATTGAGGGTTATCCACGACAGAGAAATCTACGACTACCCCAGCTACACAGGCTCATATAACCGCTCCGGTGCAGCGGTGGAAAGCTATTTGCATCAGTACCCCGATATAGCCATTGTGCTTGATGTACACAGAGATGCTTTAGGCGCAAACGGTGTTGTATATAAGACAATGGCAGAGGAGGAGGGGGTGTGCGCAAGTCAGGTCATGCTGCTGTCAGGTTCTGATAACTCCGGACTTTACCACCCATACTGGCAGGACAATCTTTCTCTTGCTCTGTATCTGCAAAACGCTGTAACTGCAAGACATCCAAGCCTTATGCGCCCGGTGTCCCTTGTTAAAGAGCGGTACAATCAGCAGCTCACCAGAGGTTCACTTATAATAGAAGTAGGAAGCTCGGGGAACACCCTGCAGGAGGCTCTGGCTGCAATAAGGCTTTTCGGAGAGACTGCCGCTCCGGCTCTGCTTGAATTGGCGGAATAATAAAAATGTTACATTTAAGCGGACAAAAAAATTATATAAAAAACTCTTTACAAATAAAAAAACCTATGGTATATTTAATTCGTAAATTAAGAATGATTACTGATTTTGAAAGAGACAGGCACATGGAACTGAAGAGAAATAAAAGCAAAAAGCGTGAAGCTATCTATGATGCTCTCGCAAGGGTTACATGTCACCCCACCGCCGAAATGCTGTATGAAAGTCTTAAAGACGATTATCCTGAACTGAGTCTCGGCACTGTGTACCGAAACCTCACTGTCTTAGAGGAAGAGGGCAGGGTGAAAAGTGTGAGCCACGAGGGCGGTCACGCCCATTACGACGCAAGAACAGAACCCCATGCACACTTTATCTGCCGCAACTGTCAAAGTGTTATGGACTTGGATTTGACCGATAAAACCACAAAGCTTTATAAATGTATTGAGGATAATTGTGGCTTCAAGGTGGAAAACCATTCCCTGTGCTTCACGGGACTGTGCAAAAACTGCCTTAATAAATAAGATTTTCCCCCGTACTAACGGTGAGAAATATATAAATTAGAAAAAATTATTACAGAGGATTATTAGGAGGTAATTATTATGAAGAAATGGGTTTGCCCTGTATGCGGTTATGTTCACGAAGGTGATACTCCCCCAGAGTTTTGCCCCCAGTGCAAGGTTCCCGGCTCTAAGTTTGTAGAGCAGAAGGCTGACAGAAGCTGGGCTGCTGAGCACGTTGTCGGTGTTGGCAAGCAGTTCGGTGCAGACGTTCCTCAGGAAGTTCAGGACGAGATCATCGCTGGTCTTCGTGCAAACTTCGAGGGTGAGTGCACTGAGGTCGGTATGTACCTTGCTATGGCAAGAGTTGCACACCGTGAGGGTTACCCTGAAATAGGTATGTACTGGGAGAAGGCAGGCCTTGAAGAGGCTGAGCACGCTGCAAAGTTCGCTGAGATGCTGGGCGAAGTTGTCACCAACTCCACCAAGGAGAACCTTGCTATGAGAGTAGAGGCCGAGAACGGCGCTACCGCAGGCAAGTTCGAGCTTGCAAAGCTTGCTAAGAAGTACAACCTGGATGCTATCCACGACACCGTTCACGAGATGGCTCGTGACGAGGCTCGCCATGGTAAGGCATTCGAGGGTCTGCTCAACAGATACTTCAAGTAATTAACCAAGGGGCGAGAGCATGGAAAATAAATATTCCTTCTTTCAAAACAGGGAGTGTGAGTTTTTCCCCTGTCACAGGGGAGCGGTTGAAGAAAACTTCAATTGTCTGTTTTGCTACTGCCCCTTATATTTTACAAATTGCAAGGGTAATTACAGCTACACCCCTGATGGCATAAAGGACTGTTCCAACTGCCTGTTTCCACACAAAAGGGAAAATTATCAGAAAGTAACTGAGATTTTAACAAAAGAAATTTATAACAGGAGGTATTTTTAATGCGTTACGTTTGCAATCTTTGCGGTTGGGTATACGATGAGGACGAGGCCGGAGTTAAATGGGAAGACCTGCCTGAAGATTTCGCCTGTGAGCTCTGCGGAGTAGGTAAAGACGAGTTCTCACCCGAAGAGTAATATAATTACAAAAGCGCCGGAAAAACCGGTGCTTTTTTCATACGTAGATATAATTTTAAATACTCAGCTTTGCTGAGTATTTTCTCTTTTACTGTATTCCTCGAATATGAATTCCGCAGTTTTTACCAGATTCTGACTTGCCTCGGAGCGGAGATATTTTGCGTCAAGGTCATGAAGTCTGACTCTGTCCAGATTATCTGCGTCTTTAAGGCAGAAGCAGACAGTTCTACAAAGGGGCATAAGCTCCTCTTTTACGCCGAACTCCTCTGCCAACTCCTCAAACATGGTGTCGTTTACGGAGTGGGTGCATATAGCGGCCTGAACTGCCCGAAGTTCATCTTCACTGCCCTCACCGAAATGCTCCCAAAGGCCTTTCTCTTCTATCATCATGGCAGAACGCCTGCCGTGCAAATCGTCTCTGCGGTCATTCACTCTGCCAATATCGTGGTAGGAACAGGCAAAAAGCAGAAGAGCGGTTTCATGTTTTGTGAGCTTTTCGCCTCTCGCAATTAAAGCCCCTAAAAGCATTACACGCTCAATGTGTCCCTGACCGTGAATGTAGCTTTTGTGAAGAATATCTGTGTCAAGCTCTTTGTATGCGTTGAGAAGGGGAATGGCATAGGGGGAGTTTAAAAGAGCCTGAATTTTCATGTTGCCGTTTAATTGCTTTCCCCAAAGCATTTGGGAAATCAGAATAGTGTTCATGTTGCGCTCCTATAAAATTATTTTTTCTTTGAAGTTTTCTGCTCTTCAGCTGATTCTGTAAAGGGAGAATCAATGGCCTGCTTAAAAGCACTGTTTTTAACACGCATATACTTAATGAAAAACAGAAAGCCGTAAAGCAGAATTATACAAAGAACACAAAGGAACATTCCGCCCGGTGAGCTGTGGCCTATAATCAGGTGACGGGCGATAAGGAATATAAGCACGTCTATGACGTTTTTAACATTGGGCTTTAAGAGCATTTTTATAAACTCTATGCCGACAACAAGGTTAAATATATTTTTCAGAAAGCTCTGGAAAATGCTTGTATCATTTATAATATCCGCAATTCCCAAAACAGTAATTATATAACCTATTGCCGTCAAGACAAGCACCAGACCCACAAGCATTGCAAGCCCCAACTCCACGGAGTCACAATAGTGATGCAGCCTGTATCTTATCCTTTCCTGAATTTTTTTGCTTTTTTTTTCGGTCATTACGAACCCTCCAATACTGTATAATTTAATAGTAAATGAACCGCCGCTTCATGTCAATAAGCAAAACACCCAAAAAGACTGCTTTTTAATGGTTTAAGCGCACTTGCACTGAACGTGGCGGCATGGTATAATATTTTGAAAATTTATTTTAAGAGGTTAGATTTATGGATATAAAAAAGCTTAGAAATTATGCCGAACTTATTGCAAAAACGGGCCTTAACATCATGCCCGGGCAGGAAGTCGTTATCCGCACCGAGCCTGAACAGACTGAATTCGTGGAAATGCTGGTTGAGGAGTGCTATAAAGCAGGTGCATCCGTTGTAAATATAGAGTGGCGCTTTATGCCGGCAGAAAAACTTGATATAAACTACCAGAGCGAGGATAAGCTTGCTGAGGTTTTAAAATGGCAGGAAGAAAAGCTGAAATATAAAACCGAAACTCTCCCTGCTTCAGTTTACCTTGATTCCGACGATCCCGACGGACTTACCGGAATTGACAACGCAAAGTGGGCAAGAGCACAGCAGAAACGTTACGGCATAATCAAGCCATACAACGACAAAATGGAAAACCGTTACCAGTGGTGTGTTGCCGCTGTTCCCGGTAAAAAGTGGGCAAAGAAAGTGTTCCCCGAGCTTTCCGATGAAGAGGGTATGGAGAAGCTGTGGGAGCTGATTTTGAAATGCTCCAGAGCTGACGGCGATGACCCCATGAAGGCATGGAAAGAGCATAACGAAAATCTCCGCCGCCGCTGTGACTGGCTCAACTCCTTAAATCTCAGAAGACTTATTTATAAGAGCGAAAGCACCGGCACTGATTTTAATGTTGGTCTTATCCCTGAAATGCTGTTCTGCGGCGGTGACGAGGCACTTCCCGACCATGAGAACGTACGCTTCAACGCCAATATTCCAACCGAAGAGGTGTTCACAACTCCTATGAGAGGTGATGCCGAGGGTATAGTATATTCCACTATGCCCCTTTCCTATAACGGTATGCTGATAGAGAATTTCTCTGTCCGCTTTGAAAAGGGCAAAGTAGTGGAAGTCAAGGCAGAAAAGAACGAGGAAGCTCTCAAAACTATGGTCAGTATGGACGAGGGCGCAGCTATGCTTGGCGAGTGTGCTTTAGTTCCCTGGGAAAGCCCCATAAGAGAGAGCGGAGTTCTGTTTTACAGCACCCTCTTTGATGAAAACGCTTCCTGTCATCTGGCTCTTGGTCGTGGCTATTCAAGCTGCCTTAAGGAGTTCTGGAAGTACACTCCCGAACAGGCAAGAGAAGTGGGTGTCAACGACTCCATGAACCACGAGGACTTTATGATAGGCGCTCCCGACCTTAATATTTTCGGTATATGTGAGGACGGAAGTCAGGTTCAGATATTCAAAAACGGTCGTTGGGCTGAGATGTAAGGATTTAAAACCCCTGCAAAAATTTGTATGAAAGCCGGGATATAAATGAGTGAAAATGCAGTAAACACAGTTAATTCAGCAAATAACGAGCGTGCAAAATTCTACATTGAGAAAGAAAGCATGTTCGTTAGAGTGGCCGTGGTATTCACAATTCTTGCGGCAGCTCTTAGAATTATCGGCTGTTTCGGCCTTTGGGGAGATGCCTTTTTTGCCACTACCCAGATAGTCCTGCCTGTTCTCAGTAACCTTCTGTTTCTTCTGTGCCTTCTGTTTCTTGGCAAAAAATTCTTCTGCCTTACCAGTATTCCAGTTCTGCTGGGTGCTGTGTTCTGCATAGTCAGGGCGGTTGATTACGTCTGGTGGAGAATGCTTATAGACATCATTCTGTGCCTTGCAGGTTCTGTGCTCTACACTTCCGTTGCATTCGGTGTAGTTAAGAGCAAGTGGCCCCTTGTGCCGCTTTTTACCATACCTGTTATTTACAGAATTTTTGCCGGTGCCGCTCTTTTAAAAGACACCGTGAATCCCATTTCTCTTGTTGAGGGCTTGCAGGAATTATCAATTCTCTGTGCATACATAGGCCTGCTTTTTGCTTCTCTCGCTATGAAGAAAGAGAAAGACAAGGAAGAATCCAAACTTCCTAAGATTAAAATACCAAAAATATTCAAGTCCGAAAAGAACGTTGAGGAAGAAACGGCAGAGAGCATTAAGCCTGAGCAGAAAGCAGAAATCGTTTCAGAAGCTCACGAAGCTGATGAAAAGCCCGGCGTAACTCCTGAAAATACAAGCGTAAGTACCGAAAGTGAAAAGACTGGGAAAAGCGAAGTAAAAGAAACTGGAGAATAATCAATGAGCATAGGAAAGCACTCCGGTTCCCATACTGCTGTACACAGTGCAGCGAAGCGGAGCAGAGGCAGAGCAGGCGAGCATACAGCATATAAACAGCCAGCCTTTAAACTGCCCCAAAAGCCTAAGATCAAACTGAATAAAAAACACATTATCATTATCTGCACCGTTCTTGCGGTGATTTTAATGGTATTACTGTCAGCCATGCTTGCAAATGCTGACAACAGAAAATATAAGCGCTATATGGCACAGGCCGCTGACGGATATGCAGCTGAGGACTATGACACAGCCTTGAGCTACCTGAGAAAAGCCTCCGCCATAGACAATAAGGATGAGTGTCTTATGCTGATGGCGGACTGCTACAATGCTCAGGGAAATCTGGATAAGGCCATAGAGGTTTTGCAAAAGTCCGACACAGAGAATAGTGAAATTTCAAAGCGTCTTATTCAGCTGCAAAGTGAGAAAGCAGAGAGTTTAAGCGATGAGAAAAAGACAGTAGCAGGTCAAAAGTACGATGCTAAAACAAGAACTCTGAAGCTCAATGACCTGGGCTTGGACGACAGCAGTTTGTTTGAAGTGAGTGAGCTTACAAATCTTGAACGCCTGTCCCTGTCGGGAAATTCTATCAGCGACATCAGCGAACTGACAAAGCTTACAGCTCTCGTAAGCCTGAATTTGAGCGGGAACAATGTGGAGGATATTTCTTCCCTTACCAAGCTAAAAGGCTTAAAGGCTCTGGTTCTGGACGGAAATCCAGTTAAGGAGCTTACGGCGGTTTTAGAGCTTAAAAATCTAAGCGTTCTCAGCATAAAGGATATAAACATAAGCTCTGAACAGTTGGAGAAGCTGTCACTTGCTCTGCCTGACTGCACCATACTCAGCGGTGAGCAGAACAGTGAGATTGTGACTATAAGCATAGCAGGAGTGAGCTTTTCTTCCGATGTAGATGAGCTTGACCTGAGCGGAAAAGGCATTAAAAATGTCAGCGCTCTCAGCTACTGCCCCAATATAAAGAAGCTTGATATAAGCGGAAATCAGGTGTCTGACCTTTATGCCATAATGAACATTCCCGGTCTTAAAGAGCTGAATATGGCGGACAACATGGTGAGCGACCTGCGCCCCCTTATGGGTCTTACAGAGCTTGAAAGCATTGATGCATCCGGAAACAAAGTGACCAGAACCACAGCTTTGGGAACTATGGAAAATCTTCTGGTTCTCGATCTGTCGGATAATCCCATTACTGACTATTCAGGACTTTCAAATCTTGAAAATATCCGCTATCTGGGGCTTGATAACACAGGTCTGAAAGACGAAAATCTGGATGGGCTGAAAGAGCTTAAATCTCTGGTGGGGCTTTCTATTGAAGAAAATCAGGAGCTTTCGGGAGAAGCAGTTGATAAGCTTAAACTTAAACTTTCAAACTGCGTTATAAAGACTTCCGAGCTTGTATATTCCGTGAGAGTGGGCAAGGAGATAGTAGCAGGAAATGCAAAGGAGCTTAAACTCAGCGGCCTTGGAATTTCTGACCTTTCACCGCTGCAAAGCCTGAACTTTCTGGAAACTATCGACCTTTCTTCAAACGACATAAGCAATATTTACCATATCGGCATTTGTCCAAGCAGCGAGAGGATAACAAGTCTGAATCTTGCAGGAAACAAGATTTCTGATGTAAGTCCTCTCAATTCCCTTAAAAATCTGGAGACCCTCAACCTTGCCAATAACGAGATAAGCTCTGTTCTGAACCTTATGAACATGAGTAATCTGAAAATTCTGGATTTAAGCGGAAATCCCCTTACAGAGGAACAGATCAAGAATCTGAGAGAAAGTATTCCAAACTGCGAAGTGATTTTCGACTAATTTTTGACTATTTACAAAATTTGCCGTTTTGTACAAAATTATCGAAAAACTTCGTATCTCTTGCACAATTATTAAGCATTTTACAAAAAGCACTTCTTTTTTTAGCTGAAGTGTGCTATTATAATGACAACAAGAGAAGTAAAACTCTCTTGTGTAGGCACCAACAGCATATGAAAGGAGTTGGCACAAATGAAGTTCACTTTTACCGACAAAAGAATGGAATCTTCCGGCAGTATCAGAGAGTATGCTATTAAGAAGATCAGCAAAATTGACCGCTTTTTCAAGACTGAGGCTGAGGCCTTTGTCACATTCAGCCTTGAGAGAGGCAGATGTCTGGCTGAGATAACCATTCATAATAACGGCATGTACTATCGTGCAAGCGAACTTACACATGACATGTACGCTTCCGTGGATTCCGGTGTCGCTGCTATCGAGCGCCAGATCCGCAGAAACAAAACCCGCCTTGCTAAGAAGCTTAGGGAAGGGGCTATGGAGCGTGAGGCCATACCTGAGTATATGAGCGCTGAGGACGAGGAAGAAGAGGAGTTCAAAATCGTTCGCAGTAAACACTTCTCCATCAAGCCCATGTCTCCACAGGAGGCTATCCTTCAGATGAATCTGCTTGACCATGAGTTCTTCGTCTTTAAGAATATGGACGAGAACGACGCCGTTTCCGTCGTTTATAAGCGCAGAAACGGTGACTACGGGCTCATAAGCGATGAGGGTGAGATCGATTAAGCTTTCCGCTTAATTCATCATAAAAGTACATTATTTTAAATTAAATAGCCCCGGTATCCGGGGCTTTTCTTTATTATCAGGGGATAAAAAAATCGTAGGATAAATAACTTTTCGGTCAAAACCGGTAGTTTTTATAACAAAATGCGGTTAAATTCATATTTGATATTGCATATATTCGGTTATGGGTTTAACATATAATTGAAAAATGAAAAGACATAAATAGGAGGTCTGTATCATGAAATGCCCTCGCTGCGGAAGTGAGATGAATGTGGATGGACACCGCAAGTATGCTCTCCAGATGTGCTATAACTGCGGTTATATCGAAGGTCGTGACGGTGACAACGGTAAAGAGCAGGTCAACGTTACTAACTTTGAACATATGAAGTCCCTCAACTTCAATGAGCTTGCTGTTTTCCTTTCCAATGGTCTGGGAATAGACAAGGAAAAAGTCGTTGATTGGATGGACGATATGAACGACTGACAATGTCCTAAAAGGTGCATTTCTAATGAAAACCCACATGATGAGTTTTCGTTAAAAATAAATCTTTTCTCACAGACGCTTCATCTAAATCCTTCGATATGCTATTGCGTATCGGAGGATTTTTACTTTCTCCTGTTGGTATTTTTTCTATCCACGGAGGAAAAATTCTGCCATTAGCGTAATGTGAGCGGGAGTTGTGTGTGGCACTTTTTATGCTTTGAAATTTAATATCTCTTGTAAAGAGCACAGGGATAAGTTATAATTGAACACAGAAAATAATGAGGTGAGATAATGGACGAAATTAAGGAATACGGAACACTTTACATAGTGGCTACCCCTATCGGAAACTCAAGGGATATGTCCCTCAGAGGCAAGCAGATACTCAGCGATGCAGATATGATTGCGGCTGAGGATACAAGGCGTTCAATGATACTTTTAAATAAGCTTGAAATTAAAAACCGCCTCGTTTCAAACCATAAATTCAATGAATACGGTAAAGCAAATTACTTTATAAACGAACTTAAAGCAGGAAAGAGCGTGGCTGTTATTACCGACGCCGGCACTCCCTGCATTTCAGACCCAGGCAACGAGCTTATTAAAGCCGCAGTTGCAGAGGGAATAAAGGTTGTGGGCGTTCCCGGCTGCTGTGCGGCTGTGAATGCACTGGCAATTTCAGGCTTTGACCTGTCAAGCTTCCTGTTCTACGGCTTTTTCCCCAGAGAAAATTCCGAGCGCAGAAAGCTTCTTGAAAAAATGCGCAAGGGCGACACCAGAACTTATGCCCTCTATGAGTCACCAAAACGTATTATGGAGTTGGTGGATTTCTTCATTGACGAAAAGGCTAATGTTCAGCTCTGCCTGTGCAATGATATGACAAAGCTTCACGAAATGAGCTTTAGAGGAACCCCCGAGGAGGTTAAGGAACAGCTTCTCAACAAGGGCAATTATGACAAGGGTGAATACGCTGTTGTACTGGAAATTCAGCCGGACTATGTTTTCAATAAGGTTGAGCATACTGTTTCCGCCGAGGCTATGCTGGTTGACGAGATGGTGAAAGGCTTAAATGCTAAGGATGCCATTACAGCTGTAATGGCAAACGAAAACAACTCTTACAGCAAAAACGAGCTGAAAGCCGCCTCCCTGAGACTTAAAAAGATGTTCGGTGAGTGATATGGAAAATTCAAGATTGTACAGAGACATGCTCTCCGCTCTCCCCAATTTGCAGAAAGCTGTACTTAGTCAGCCGATAGATAAAAAGGGTGTAAGCAAGGTAATTATAAGACCTGTAATGCTTAAAAATCAGCGACTTTATCAGATAGAACGCTTTAAGGAGAATAAGGCGTACCACGAAAATCTCAGCGCTGAGGAGCTGATGGAGGTTTTCGGAAATGAGATGGACGGAAAGTTCCGTCAGGCTCTCATATCCACTGACTGCGAAAATGCCCAGTATTGCCTGAAGCAAAAGGGCGGATACAAAAAGACAGGCGGTTCTGAAAACGAGTGCAAGTGCTGTGCTCCCCAGAGCCACAACAGGGAAAAAGAGTATATTTTAGCTGAGGGTGAGGAGATACCAGCCCTTGTTGACCTTGGAGTTTTCACCAAGGATTACAAAATTGTAAAGGCAAAATATGATAAGTACAAGCAGATAAACCGCTTTATAGAGCTTATAGATCAGGAGTTTAACCAGAGCGGTAGAAATAGTATAACTATTCTGGACTTCGGTTGCGGAAAATCTTATCTTACCTTTATTATCTACTACTATTTCTCCGTGAAAAAGGGTATGGATGTTAAAATCATAGGCTATGACATTAAAGCGGACGTAGTGGAAAACTGCAAGAAGATTGCAGAAAAGTACGGTTATACAGGTCTGAGCTTTGTTAAGGCAGACGTGAGCCGTGATGAGCTTTACGACGAAAAAATCGATATGGTTGTAACTCTCCACGCCTGCAACATGGCAACCGACTATGCCTTGAATTATGCCATCGACCACGGCGCAGAGTACATTTTCTCCGTTCCCTGCTGTCAGCATGAGATTAACTCCACCATTAAAAAAGGCGGAGAACTGGACGTGTTCTTAAAGCATGGTATAATTAAAGAGCGTATGTCCGCCCTGCTGACTGATGCCATAAGAGCGGATATTCTGGAAGATATGGGATATAAGGTGGACTTGATAGAGTTTATTGACTTTGAACATTCTCCCAAAAATATTATGATAAGAGCCAGAAAAACAGGCAAAAAAGGTACTGCCGGACGGGAAAGAGCCAAAGCTTTGGCTGAACGCTACGGCTTTAGCCAGTGCCTGCTTGAACTGAGAGGATGAGGAAAATTTATGAAGGCTACTGACGGATATATAGAGAGAGACAGCGCCGGAATAAGACTGCTTAAAAAAAGTAAAAAAGGTCTGCTCCGCATGGTGTTCAGCCGCTCAGGACTTATATGTCTGCTCCTTGTGATTCAGGTGGCTATACTGTTCGGACTGTTTTTCTACGCCAGAGGTATTCTGCCCTACTACTATGTAGCAGAGGCAATATTTACCATTATTATGGTGGTGTACCTCTTCAACAGCAGTCACGACCCAACTGCAAAGTTGAGCTGGCTTGCCCTTATAATGGTTCTGCCTGTGTTCGGAGCTTTGCTTTTCCTCTACACCCACAGCAATCTGGGCCACAGAATGCTGAAAGACCGCTTCGCTCAGGTGAGCAGGGAAAGTCAGGACAAGCTGAGTCAGGATGAGGAAGTTTTTGAAAACTTCAAAAAGGACGCACCCGAAGCGGTGGGGCTTGCAAGCTACCTTAAAAGGGGCGGCTGTCACCCTGTATTTGATAAAACCGATGTGAAGTATTTCCCTCTTGGAGAGGATAAGTTTGAAGAACTTCTGGTTCAGCTTCAAAAGGCTGAAAAGTTCATATTCTTAGAGTATTTCATCATTGATGAAGGTCTTATGTGGGGAAAAATATTGGAAATTCTGGCAGAGAAAGCCGCTCAGGGCGTAGAGGTACGCATGATGTACGACGGAACCTGCGAATTTGCCCGCCTGCCTCACGACTACGCAAAACGCCTTGAAGAGCTTAATATTAAGTGCAAGAGCTTTGCACCTCTTACACCTTTCGTGTCCACCCACTACAATTACCGTGACCACAGAAAAATCCTTGTGATTGACGGAAAAGTTGCATTTACTGGCGGCGTTAACCTTGCCGACGAGTATATAAACGTGGTGGAGCGTTTCGGACATTGGAAAGATACCGCTGTCATGCTGGAGGGCGAGGCCGCAAAGAGCTTTACGCTTATGTTCTTGCAGATGTGGAACGTCAGCGAGAAAGAGCCTGACAATTACGAGCGCTATCTCAATGAAACGTCTCACAAGCTTGAAAATGCTCCAGGTTATGTGATACCTTACGGCGACTGCCCTCTGGATAATGAGCGAGTAGGCGAGTGGGTGTATCTGGATCTGCTGAACAGAGCGCAGAATTATATCTACATCATGACTCCCTACCTTATTCTGGACGGAGAAATGGAGACAGCAATAAAATTTGCCGCCGAGCGTGGCGTTGATGTGCGGTTAATTTTGCCGGGTATACCCGATAAGAAAATGCCTTACGCACTGGCAAAGACCCACTATAAATCCCTGCTTGAGTCAGGAGTTAAAATCTTTGAGTATTCTCCCGGCTTTGTCCATGCAAAGGTATTCGTGGTGGACGACAGAGAAGCGGTGGTTGGTACTATCAACCTTGATTACAGAAGCCTTTATCACCACTTTGAGTGCGCCGCATATATGTACGAAGCTTCCTGCATACCTGATATAAAGGCAGACTTCTTGCAGACTGAGGAAAAGTGCCGCACCGTCACACCTGAGACCGTGAAGAACGAAAAGCTCTCCGTAAAGGCAACCGGTATTGCACTGAAAGCCATTGCACCTTTGATGTAAAAATTAAATCTAGCCATCCGAAATTTTTCGGGTGGCTTTTTTATATCTAAAATAATATTTCGGTAAACTATTTTTTCATCTTCGTGTTAAGATGTATGGGTGAAAGAGGGTATAACAATGGCGGAAAACAAAGTGCTGATAGTTGAGGACGACGGGGGAATTGCCGAAAATGTGCGGCTCAATCTGAGCTGTGTAGGCTACGACTGCCGAGTTTTCAACGACGGAAAAGAAGCGGCGGACTGCGTTCTGGGCGGCGAGAATTTCGACATAGCAGTCCTTGACATTATGCTTCCGGGAATGGACGGCTTTGCACTTTTGAATATAATGAATGAACGGAACATTCCTGTCATTTATATGACGGCTAAAACGGACTTGGATTCTGAGCTAAGAGCGCTCAGGGAAGGGGCGGAAGATTATATTGTAAAACCTTTCCGTATGCCGAAGCTCATGGTGAGAATAGAAAAAATTCTGGAGCGCACAGGCAGACTAAATAAAATCTACCGTTTTGAGGACATTATTTTAGACAGTGAAAACAGGATAATAACAAAGGCAGGAGCGGAGGTTAAGCTTGCGCCTCTGGAATTTGACGTATTCCAACTGCTCATTAGAAATAAAAATCGAACAGTGAGCAGAAATCAGATATTAGATCAGGTTTGGGGCGAGGACTACTTCGGAGACACCCGCACCCTTGACGTGAGAATTGCCAACATACGTAAAAAACTGGGGCTGACTAAAGAGATACGGAGTATTTCAAAGGTGGGCTACCGCTTGGAGGAGGGAAAGAAGTGAAACTCAGGCACAAGCTACCTCTTGTATGCGGAGCGGTGTTGATGGTGAGTGTTCTGTTATGCTCTTTCTTGATGCTTGAACGGTCAAAATGCTCTCAGCTTGAACTGACTACTCAGCAGGAGTCGGAAAATTTATATACACTGGCAGAGGAATTAAAAATTAGAGTGCTTAAAGACTTAAATGCTGATGACTCTCCGGCTGTGGTAAATTCGCTCACCGCTTGGCATTTTAAAAATATGAAAATGCAGGGAACGGCTTTAAGCGTTTATGGTGAATACCTCTGCAATCTAAGCCCCATTGCGCCGGAAGAATATCTCGTTCCTGAAAAAAACGGCGGTCAAAGCCTGTATATGGATAAAATCGGGGATAAAAACTACCTCATAATAGGTATGAATACTAATTTCTACCCTGAGGGCGAGAGCTATAATTTGTATATGGTAAAGGATTTAAGCTCCCTTTATGACAGCCTTGGCAGGCTTATGTGGAAGTTTATTACCATTGGACTTATGGCGGGGGTTTTCGGATTTGCGTTTATAATAGCCTTTACGGGAATTTCTCTGAAACCTCTCAAGGAGCTGAATGCTGCCGCCTGCCGTATTGCCGCAGGTCAGTATCGGGAACGTGTGACGGTTAAAAGTCAGGACGAGGTGGGAGAACTTGGACAAAGCTTTAATTCTATGGCACAGTGCGTGGAAGAGCGTATAGATGAGCTTAAAGAGGCGGCAGAACGGCAGAAATTCTTTTCAGGCGCCGTTGGCCATGAATTCAAAACGCCCCTTACTGCCATAGCTCTAACCGCCGACAGCCTTCAAAATACCTGCATGAGCGAAGATGAACAGTATGAAGCTTTGGCACTTATTGAAAGAGAGTGTATGTGGCTCGAAAAGCTGACGCAAAAACTTTTAAAACTGGTGGCCCTGAAAGGGGAGGCGGAGCTTTCCCCATGCTCTGCAAGGGAGCTTTTTGATGACGTTACAGAGACTCTGAAAAAGAAAGCGGAAGAGCTCGGGGTGGAGTTAGTGACAGAGTGCGAAAACGATAGCTTCAATGTGGATAAGACCCTCATGCTGTCAGCAATTTTGAATTTAGCGGATAATGCTCTCAAAGCCTCAGCTTCCGGCGGTAAAATTTATATCCGTGCTGAGAAAAACAGCATAGAGGTTGAGGATAGGGGAAACGGCATGAGCGAGGAAGAGTTAAAGCACATCACCGAACCCTTTTATATGGCTGATAAATCACGCTCCAAGGCTAAAGACGGAGTGGGCTTAGGCCTTGCACTCACAAAAGAAATTTGCGATATTCACGGAGCGGAGCTTAAATTTTCATCAAAAGTGGGTGAGGGTACAAAGGCAAAAATAATATTTCGGTAATGTAACGGTGAGGATTTTTGCTTTTCGGCCGGTTAAAATGAAGCCATAAACAGAAAGGAGCTGGCAAAATGAAAAAAATAATTACAGTAATACTGGTAATTTCTCTTTCTCTCACGCTGTTTTCAGCCTGTGGAGAAGAGACAAAGGGAACTGAGACAGAAGTAAAAACAGAGAGCGACACGGTTTCAAATGAGAATATTAAACTGCCCAAAAATTTCAGCGGCTCGTTTGAGGGGATTGATGGCTTGGTGACTGTAAAGGCAAAGGCCGAAGTAGAAGCCGAAAGCCTTAATTTGCCCAGCGGAAAAGTGAGCCGTCACAGTTTTACAAATGAAGAGGCACGGAAATTTGCAGAGCTGTTTTTAAACGGCAGAACCCTCTATGAACCTGAAAGAATGTCAAAGCAGGACATAGAAGCTCAGATTGAAAAACTGGAGGGAGCACTGAGAGGTGACATTGAACTTACAGGTGACGGAGCGGGAAAAACTCCAGAAGAAATTCAAGAGCTTTTGGACTACTATAAAGGTGAGCTTAAAACGGCACAAAATGGAGAACTAAAGCTGGCAGAGCTTGAATTTAAAGAGGATGATTTTTTCCAAGGTGTGATTGCGGGACGGACTGAGGCCAAGGACAATTTGTTTATCGTAAATTACCCTGAGTATGCAGATATGATGCTCTATTATAAAGAGGGTTACGGAGATAAAAATTCAGACTACTGGGAGAATTTAAAATATATAAGTCCCGGCATTTCCCCGGAAATCAAGCTTGAAGATGCGGAAAAACAGGCGGAAAAGCTTATTGAAGCCTTGGGCTTGGACTTTAGTCTGGAGGATTCAGAACCGGTTGCATTTACGAGTGAAGAGCATATAAGAGTTTATGAGCCGGGCGAAGAACCGGAAAGAGTGTCTCTGGATGACACAGGATGGCACTTGTATTATGTGCGAAATGTTCAGGGACAACCCCTTAAACGCTGTGGAGAATTTGGCTCATCAGTCTTGGAAAATGAGCAGTCTGGAGAGACACTTTGCTGGCCTTATGAGCATATAGAGGTGTGCATCAACGCCGATGGAGTGGTCTATTTTAACTGGTATTCTCCCTACAATGAGCCTGAGATAGTGACAAAAAACAGCGCGCTAATGGAGTTTTCCGATATTGAAAACATTTTCCAGAAGATGATAATGGTTAAAAACGCTGATATAAAGGAGCAGAACCAGAGAAATAATACCACGGGAAGAATAGAAATTGAAGTCGAGCGGGTTGAGCTGAACCTAGCAAGAGTGCGGAATATAGGAAATTTCGGAGAGGGAAAGTTTATTCCCGTCTGGGATTTTATAGGAACCCGCCGTTATGTGCCTGAAAACGCAGGCACGGAGGCTTTTGAAGAGGCTGAAACAGAAGTGGTGCTGAGTATAAACGCCGTGGACGGAACAATAATTGACCGTAGAACCGGAGTATAATATGCGACTTTTTCCCTGCCGAAAGGCAGGGAAATTTTTTGTAAAAAAAATATTGACAAAAACATATGAATGGATTATCATATGAACAGATAAACATATGAACGGAGACACATGAGATATGGCGAATACAGAAAACACGGAATGCAAAGTGAAATGCGTAGGGCACGACCATGAAGCACTTCTCAAAAAGGTGAAAGATGAGCTGCCAAACGATGAGCTTATATGCGACCTTGCAGACCTCTACAAAATTTTCGGAGATACTACCAGAATGAAGATACTCTTTGCTCTTTTTGAGTCTGAGATGTGCGTGTGTGCCATTGCAGAGCTTCTGGGCATGGAGCAGTCCGCAATTTCCCATCAGCTGAGAATTTTAAGAAATGCCAAGCTCGTGGGAAACCGTCAGGAGGGGAAGAACGTATATTACTTCCTGCTTGATAACCATGTTAGAACCATAGTCGCTCAGGGCTATGAACATATTATTGAAGAAAGGGAATGAAGAAATGAAAAAAACTTTTAAAGTAGAAAACCTTGACTGCGCCCACTGCGCCGCTCTTATCGAAGAGGGAGTTAAGAAAATTGACGGTGTTCAGAACGCCAGCCTCAACTTTTTTGCTCAGCGACTTATTGTTGAAGCCGAAGAGAAAAATTTCCCTGATATAATAAAAAAGATTAAAAAGACCGCTAAGAAGATAGAGCCTGATTGCAGCATTGAGTTCTGAGGGGTATAAATGAGCAAGAAACAGAAAAAAGAGCTGTGCCGCATTATAGCAGCTGCGATACTTGCACTTTCAGGTGCGCTGCTGCCAATACATGAGCTGTGGAAGTTTATAATTTTAACGGCTGCTTACCTTGTGGCAGGCTTTGACGTGCTTTTTGGAGCTGTGCGTAAAATTTTCAGAGGACAGCTGCTTGACGAAGAATTCCTCATGTCTATTGCAACTCTGGGCGCCTTCGCTCTGCGTGAGTATCCCGAAGCGGCAGGCGTTATGATTTTCTACCAGATAGGCGAATTCTTCCAGGGAATGGCTGTAGGTAAAAGCCGCAAATCCATTGCCGCTTTAATGGACATCAGACCCGATACAGCCACCGTTATAAGGGACGGAAAGGAAATTACTGTAAGTCCTGAGGAGATTTTACCCGGAGAAAGGCTTATTGTAAGGCCCGGAGAAAAAATACCCCTTGACGGAACGGTAATTTCGGGGCATACTACAATTAACGCCTCTGCGCTTACCGGCGAGAGCTTACCCATTGACTTGAAAGTGGGCGACAGAGCGGTAAGCGGTTCAGTAAATCAGAGTGGAGTTATTGAAATTCAGGCGGAAAGCGTGTATTATGAAAGTACAGCTGCAAAAATTCTGGAGCTTGTAGAAAATGCTGCCGAAAAGAAAGCAAAGGTTGAAAGCTTTATCAGCCGCTTTGCTCACTGGTATACACCGGTGGTGGTCTTTTCCGCACTGTTTCTGGCTTTCCTGCCGCCGCTCCTGTTCTCTCAGCCATGGGAGACATGGATTGAGAGAGCCCTTATTTTCCTGATGGTGTCCTGCCCCTGCGCTCTGGTGGTTTCTATACCACTCAGCTTTTTTGCAGGTATGGGCGGCGCCTCAAAACAGGGTATCCTGATTAAGGGTGCGGCTTCAATAGAGAGCCTTTCCAAGGTTGACAGCTTTATTTTTGATAAAACAGGCACTCTGACTGAGGGCAGCTTTGCGGTGGAAGCTATCCATTCCGATAAGCTGACCGAGGCTGAACTTTTAGATATTGCCGCCGCTGCTGAGGGCTTTTCAAATCACCCCATTGGAGAGTCCATAGTGGCAGCTCACGGCGGACATATTGATAAAACCAGAGTTTCTGATGCTCAGGAGCTTGCAGGTTTAGGCGTTAAGGCAGTTATAGACGGAGAGCTTTTCTACGTTGGTAACTCCGGCCTTATGGATATGGCAGGCGCAAAGTGGCGTGATTGTCATTTAAAGGGAAGTATTATCCACGTTGCAAAGGGCAGCGAATATTTAGGCCATATTGTTGTTAACGATAAGGTCAAGGAAAACTCCCGCAAAGCCATTGACGGTCTCAAAGCCTTGAAGATTAAAAACATCTTCATGCTCAGCGGAGACAAAAAGGATATTGCTTTAAATGTAGGCGAAAAGCTGGGCATTGACAATGTTCAGTATGAGCTTATGCCGGACGAGAAGCTAAATAAGCTTCAGGAGCTTATTGATAGCGGCAAGGTTTGCGCCTTCGTGGGTGACGGCATAAACGATGCACCCGCCCTTATGCGCTCCAATGTGGGAATTGCAATGGGTGTTATGGGCTCTGATGCAGCCATTGAATCTTCCGACATTGTGCTTATGGACGACGACCCCATGAAGCTTCCCACAGCCTATAAAATCTGCCGCAGAACCATGAACATTGCAAGGCAGAACCTTGTTTTCGCTCTGGGCATAAAAGTGCTTATCCTTATTCTGGGTGCACTTGGTTTTGCAAATATGTGGATTGCAATATTCGGAGATGTAGGTGTGATGCTGCTGGCGGTTTTAAACGCCATGCGGGCAATGACGAAAGTTAAATAATCTTATTTTCCCGCTGTGGTTTTCGCAGCGGGAAAAAGGTGTTTATAATAATACAGAGATAGAGGAGACATGAAAATGCTGTGTCTTGAACACATCAGCTGGAATTCCCCTGACGGGAGACAGCTTTTAAAGGGACTGGATCTGGAAATACCGGATGGCAAGCTGGTAGTTATTACAGGTCCCAACGGCGGCGGTAAAACTACCCTCGCCAAAATAATCGCCGGTATAGAGAAGCCCCTTTCCGGCAAAATAATTCTGGACGGAGAGGACATAAGCGATAAAGACGTAACTGAGCGTGCTCAGATGGGTATGAGCTTTGCTTTCCAGCAGCCTGTGCGCTTTAAAGGCATAACAGTGCGCCGACTCATTGAAGTTGCAGCCGGCAGAGAGCTTAAAGATGTTGAGCTGTGCGAGATTCTGGGCGAAGTTGGTCTTTGCGCAAAGGAGTATATTGACCGTGAGGTTAACTCCACCCTTTCCGGCGGCGAAATCAAGAGAATAGAAATCGCAACCGTCATTGCCCGTGACTCTAAGATTGCCATATTCGACGAGCCGGAGGCAGGTATCGACCTGTGGAGCTTCAAGAACCTTATTGAAGTTTTCCGCCAGATGCACGAGGAAAAGAAGAATACCCTTATCATAATCTCTCATCAGGAGCGTATACTCCGTATAGCAGATGAGATAGTGCTGGTTGCAAACGGCAAAATTCAGGACAGAGGCCCCAGAGAGGAAATGCTCAAATCCATGCGCTTTAAGGCTATGGAGCAGGATGCCGCTGCCTGTGACAGAGGGGAGGCAGTTTTTCAGTGAATGATATAACAAAGGATATACTGAGAAGAATAGCCGTATTTAAAGAAAAATACATGAATTCCGCATACAGCATCCGTGAGGACGGTGACTGTGTGGGACGTCAGGTTAACGAGAACATTAAAATAGAAAACAAAGATGGCAAGCCCGGAATTGTTGTTCATGTTAAGGCAGGCAGCAAGGGCGAGACTGTCTATATCCCTACCTGCGTTACCAAGAGCATGGACGATCTGGTGTACAATGATTTCTACATCGGCGAAGGTGCTGAATGCACAATCGTTGCAGGCTGCGGCGTTCATACAGATTCTCACGAAGCTGTGCGCCACAACGGTATCCACCGTTTCTTCCTTGAGAAGAATTCCAAGGTTAAGTACGTTGAAAAGCACGTGGGTACAGGAGAGGGCGAAGGAATTCGCAGCATTGACCCTGTTACCGAGGTTTATATAGGCGAGGATGCTCTCCTTGAAATGGACACCTCCCAGATAGGCGGCGTTGACAGAGCAGACAGAAAGACTACCGGTACTATCGAAGCCCGTGGCAAGCTCCTTGTAAGAGAGAGACTTCTCACCGAGGGCGAGCAGACTGCCGATACATACTTTGACGTGGAACTTAAAGGCGAGGATTCCAGCGCCGATATAATTTCCCGTTCTGTTGCAAGGGGCAAATCCCGCCAGACCTACACTTCTACCATCACCGGTTCTGCCAGATGCAGCGGTCACTCTGAGTGTGACTCCATCATTGACGGCGAGGCCATTGTGGATGCAGCTCCCAGACTTAACGCTCACCACAGCGATGCAGCTCTTATACATGAGGCTGCTATCGGTAAAATAGCAGGTGAGCAGATTCTGAAGCTCCGCAGCCTTGGTCTTACCGAGCAGGAAGCAGAAAACATGATAATTGAAGGCTTTTTGAGCTGATTTAAAAGGGCCTGTCGCATTACGTTCTGCGGCAGACCCTTTTTTAAAACTAATAACTATTAGGCATTGCAGAGAATGGATAAGGATGAATTTGTTGTTTCAACAAGAAAGCCCACAGTAGGAAAATAAAGTGTTATATCCGTGAGACTTGTTGATAAAATAAACTTGTCCAGATGTGCATTTAATACGCAATGGACAGGCTCATTATAAGTGAATAATGAAAGCTTTAAAATGCCCTGATTTAAACTGTCGGGGCATTTTCGTATATTGAATATGGGGCGCAAATATGATAAAATATATTGTCTAATTTTACATAAAGAGGGATAGTATGGCGCAAAGACTGGACGTATCAAATAAAATGGGCGAAATGCCCGTAAAGACCCTGCTTCTTGACATGGGAATTCCTATGATGATTTCCATGCTTGTGCAGGCATTATACAATGTGGTGGACGGTATATTCGTGGCTCAGATAAGTGAGAATGCCCTCACCGCTGTGTCCATGGCCTTCCCCATGCAAAACCTTATTATCGCTTTTTCCGTTGGTAACGGAGTTGGTATTAACGCCAATCTGTCGAAAGCTTTGGGCAGCGGCAATTCGGAAAGAGCAAGCTCGGCGGCAAAGAACGGCCTGTTTTTGCAGGGGATGAGTTATCTTCTGTTTTTATTTATCGGCATTTTTGCAGCTGAACCCTATATGCGAGCCCAGACAGATAACCCTGAGATTTTAAACTACGGAGTTACCTATATTCGCATTGTTCTGTGCCTTTCCTTTGGAGTTTTTGCGGAAATCAGCTTTGAGCGATTTTTGCAGTCCACAGGCAGGGCAAAATATTCCATGTATACACAGCTCTGTGGCGCAATATTCAATATAGTTTTTGACCCTATTCTGATTTTCGGTCTTTTGGGCTTCCCCAAAATGGGCATTGCAGGTGCAGCTGTTGCAACGGTTGCAGGTCAGATGTTTGGAGCCACTGTGGGTCTCTTGCTGAATGTAAAGAAAAATCCTGAAATCAGCATGAGCCTTAAAGGCTTTAAGCCTGACGGACAAATGATTAGCGATATGTGCAGAGTAAGCGTGCCGTCCATAGTCATGTCCTCTGTAATTTCACTTACAATCTTCCTTATGGATTTGATTTTAAAGGCATTTTCAACTACCGCAGTGGCAGTTTTCGGAGTTTACGGCAAGCTGCAAAGTTTTGTGTTTATGCCGGTGTTCGGATTAAATAACGCAATCGTGCCTATCATTGCCTATAACTACGGTGCAGACAAGCCGGAGCGTATACACGAAACCATTAAATACGGTATTCTCTATGCTACCGGAATTATGCTTATTGGTCTGCTGCTGATACAGACTATGCCCAGAGTGATGCTGAGAATGTTTGATGCCAGCGAATACATGATGTCCATAGGCGTTCCGGCACTTAGAATTATAAGTGCCTCCTTTGTGTTCGTGGGTATCAATATTGTCTGCTCATCAGGCTGTCAGGCTTTCGGTAAAGGCATATACAGTCTGATGCTTTCCATTATTCGTCAGATTGTGGCTCTGCTGCCTATCGCATGGCTTTTGAGCCTTACAGGAAAGCTTGATCTTATATGGCTGTGCTTCCCCATTTCCGAGGCTATCGCCACCTGCGTTGCCGTTCCTCTGCTGAGACATGTTATTAAAAAAGCGGGAATGGATATTAAAAAATAATATTTAGATAATAACTAAGGGTCTGTCGCAGAATTTGCATTCTGCGACAGACCATTAATTTTATCTTATTTTTTAAGAACTGCGGCTCTGCCAGCTTCATAGGCTTTAAGGTTAAGCTCAAGGAATTTTTCGGGAACGGTATCACGGATGATTTCTTCCCAGTCAATATCCCCGAAGTCGAGAGCGGCGGTCATTGCACCGAAGAGAACCACGTTCATACACTTGGGGTTTCCATGCTCCATAGCAATGTCTGCGGCGTTGAGAGTGTGGCATTTGAAGTTGCTCTCCATTGCTTCCAGACAGCCCTCTGGGTATTCACAAAGCCCTGCTGCAACGGTAGAGGAGGGGATGGAATAATCATTTATAACGGCGATGCCATCAGGCTTTAAAAACTCCGCATATCTCACGGCTTCCATTTTCTCGAAAGCTATCATAATATCTGCGGCACCTTTGCCGATAACGGGAGAATAAACCTTTTCGCCCCAATGAACCTGAGTGGACACGCTGCCGCCACGCTGGCTCATGCCGTGCACCTCGCTCATTTTAACGTCATAGCCCATTTTCATAAGGCCGTTGACCAGAATTTTTGCAGTCAGGATTGCACCCTGTCCGCCTACGCCTACTAAAAGTGCGCTCTTTGTATTCATTTTCAGCACTCCTTTCTGCTTATAGCCTTGACCGGACATACCTGCGCACAGACTGTACAGCCTACGCACTGTGTGGGATCTATGGAAGATTTGCCGTCTTTCATCATAAGAGCAGGACAGCCCACAGAAATGCACTTCTTACAGCCTATGCACTTGCTTCTATCAACATCGCAAAGGCCTGTATCGTGCTGTATGCGCTTAATAAGCAGGCATGGACGGCGGGAGATGACAGCGGAGGGCTCTTCGGAATCTAAAGCGCTTGTTACAGCTTCTTCCATTGCTTTTAAATCCCAGGGGTCGGCAATGAAAATGTTCTTGTAGCCCATGGACTTCAAAACGTCCTCAATTTTAATGGCTTCGGCAATCTCACCCTGCAAGGTGTAGCCGCTGCCGGGGTTATCCTGATGGCCTGTCATACCTGTAATGGAGTTATCCAGAACCACAGGCACCATATTACCCTTGTTGTATATGATTTCAGCCGCTCCTGTCATGCCGGAGTGGAAGAAGGTGGAGTCACCCACAACGCCGAGGAATTTCTTTCCTTTTTGGCCTGTAAGCTCCAGAGCCTTTGAAAGACCCATACCAACGGAGAAACCGCCGCCCATACAAACGCAGCTGTCAACAGCTGAGAGGGGAGGTGCAGCACCCAGAGTGTAGCATCCTATATCACCTGTGACAACATAGTTTTTGTGCTTTGAAACGGTGTAGAAAAATCCTCTGTGGGGACAGCCGGGGCAGAGAGCAGGGGGACGGGAGACAGGCTCGACGGCAGGCTTTACAGTCCGGGACTCCTCACCGAAAATCCGCTCCTTCAAAAGCTGAGGATTCAGTTCGTACATTTTACCTGTCAGCTCTTTACCCACACACTCAATTCCTGCGGCCTTTATCTCAGTTTCCATAAAAGGTTCAAGCTCTTCAATTATGTATAGCTTTTCAACCTTGGATGCAAACTCCTTTATTAAATCCATAGGAAGAGGCCAAGTAAGACCAAGCTTTAAGAATGAGGTATCCTCAGGGAAAGCGTCCTTTGCGTACTGATAGGCAATAGATGCGGTGATAACACCAACCTTATTACCTTTCAGCTCCATTTTATTTAATGGACAGCTGTTGGAATAAACCTGAAGAGCCTCCATGTGAGCTTCTACCTTTTGGTGGTTTGCGTATGCGTTTGCAGGAGTTGAAACATTCTTGCGGAAATTGCGCTTATACTCCGGTATTTCTCTTTCCTCTCTCTCACCAAGCTCAACAAGGCTTTTTGAGTGGGAGACCCTGGTAGTGGTACGGAAAAGCACGGGAATATCGAAATTTTCGGAGATGTCATAGGCGTACTTCATAAAGTCTATGCACTCCTGAGAATCAGAGGGTTCAATAAGGCACAGCTTTGCAGCTTTGGCATAGTAGCGGTTATCCTGCTCGTTCTGAGAGGAGTGCATACTGGGGTCATCGGCGGTGACGATGACAAAGCCACCTGTTACGCCGTTATATGCGGCGGTGAACATGGGGTCTGCTGCTACGTTCAAACCCACGTGCTTCATGGCGCATAGACTGCGCACTCCGCCTATACTTGCACCGTATGCCACTTCGGTTGCTACCTTTTCGTTAGGCGCCCACTCGCAGTAGAGAGAGTCTTTGTAAAGAGGCAGATTTTCAAAAATCTCAGTGCTTGGTGTGCCGGGATAAGCCGAGCAGACTTTTACACCGGCCTCATAGGCTCCACGGGCAATGGCCTCATTGCCGGACATTAAGTATTTCAATACTGTATCCACCTTTCTTTTTAAATGTGTTTTTTATTTAATCCCCTGAAATTCTGCGACTGTTTCGGCGGAAACTTTCGGCAGGGGTATACCGTCCCATGATTCAATGGCGTTCATGCCGTCCTCGTAGCTTCCTGTATAGACAATGCTTCCGTCAGCCTTAAAGCCTGCTGTAAAATACGGGCCTAAGCTGAGGGCTACAATATTGTTCCAATCTTCCACATTCAGCTCACCACGGTCGTTCCAACCCACAGCTAGAACTGTTCCATCGGCTTTAAGACCTACGCTGTGCTGAAAGCCTGCGTATATTGCCACTATATCTGTCCAATCTTCAACATTGCACTGTCCGTATTCGTTATAGCCTGCGGAAAGCACTGTGCCGTCGGACCTTAAAGCTAAAGAGTAGTCATAACCTGCGGCAACCTGCACCACGTCTGTCCACTCTGAAACATCACACTGACCGTAGTGGTTCTGACCTGCGGCAACAACTGTGCCGTCGGATTTTAGACCTAAGGTGTGGAACTGACCTGCGGCAACCTGCACTATATCGCTCCAGTCGGAGACTTCGTGCTGACCTGTATATGCGCCTGAATGGTTTGTATCTTTTCCAACGGAAACAACGGTTCCGTCGGCTTGAAGTCCTACAGTAGTATCGGCAAATGCAGAAATCTGCACTATATCCGTCCATTCCCAAACATCACACTGACCGTACTGGGCATTACCCACAGCCACAACTGTTCCGTCGGATTTTAAGCCTACGCTGTGCCATGCACCGGAGGAGACTGACATAATGTCGCTCCAATCCTCTGTCTGGAGCTGACCAAAGTTATCAAGACCTGCGGCAATAACTGTCCCGTCAGACATGATAGCTATAACGTGAGAATGTCCGCCGTCGGAGGCAGGACTGATCGCCCAATCCAAAAGAGCCTTTTTATATTCGCTTTCTCGCTCTTCCTTTTGCTCAAGCTCGAGAGCTTCTCTTTCAGCTTGCACCTGAGTTTCACTCAGTGCCTTTTCTTCCCCAGACTGAGAGACTTGCTCCTGAGGTAGGGGAGCTTCCGAATTGTGAGCATGTTTAAATGCTACGGTGATAATAAGGCTGATTGCAAGGAAAAGAATAATCACAGCAAGAGTTATCTTCGTACCTGAATTAGTGGAGCTTTTTCGACCATTGCGAGACTCAGAATCTTTCATCATATTCTCCTAAATAAGTTACTTTATGCATAACATATAGTATAACATTTTAAAAATGATTGCACAATCGGTATTTGACTAATTAAAAAAATCAAAAAAAACAGCCCTAGGGCTGCACACAGAATATATAAAAAAGTCAAAGATATTGACTGAAAAATATTATAAAAAAGAAATAACCCTTGACCGGAATTTTAAACCTCTCTCCAGCCAAGGGTTAAATCTGTGAAATCTTAGTATCTAACATCAATGGTTACCTCACTTTCTACTGATTAGACGCAGCTCTCGTTTTTTACAAGTCTCAGAATTGCCTCCGTTTCAATTCTATTCCCAATATTCCTTACGTTTCTCAGAAATTTATATAATCGGAAGAATGCTGAAAGCCCGTCTTGGGTTCCTTTTTCAAGGGAACCGGAAGTTCTACCAATTACTGCCCAAGTCCGACAACCTAAGAAATGGTACTGTCTTAATCAAAACCCTGATATAAGCTCCCAAACCGTTTTCCCGGTATGGACTACTGTCCGATCTTTCGGACTCAATCCTCTGACACTTTCCGGCTATGCATTTAATCAAACTTGATAAAGCATTTCTACCAACATCCCACATGAACTTTTATCCGATCCTTCGGCCTGAACCCTATGCAAAAATTCCTCGGTAGCTGCCTTTATCAAAACCCTGATATAAGCTCACCTCCCAATTTCGCTTCTGGACTATTATCCGATCTTTCGGCTTGAACCCATTGCCAAATCTGCCGGTAGTAAGTTTTTATCACACTGATGACTAAAGCTGTTTGCCAAATTATTGATGTCGTACTTTTTAAGTAACTTGGTATTTCTTCTTTGTGACTATATAATAGCACCGTATTTCACGAATTTCAATCGGCAAACATTTATAAAAAAAGGTTACGAAAATAGTACATAAAGGAGAAAAACGTTCGCAAATCCATTTGAATATTGACTCTCTATCATGCTTTGTACTATAATAAAAATGTTGAGTGCTTTTTTCAGTCAGGACCACATGAGGGAATTTGCCTTTGTGAGGGACTGGCTTTTTCTATTGCCTTTTTGCGTCCTCCAAAAGCTGCCGCACTTTTACTAAAAGAAAGAAAAGCGGATCATGGAGACAAACAGAAAATAAGTTTCGGGAGAGCAGAAAAAAGAACTCTGAAATGCAGAACAAATCATAATCCGTATTACAAAAAATCTTGCTCGGAAAAGCAGAGAAATTCATACACTGAAACGCAAGTAAAATCTCCCATCGAAGATCAGAGCAAATCACAATCCAAAACTCCGGCAAATGCTTTTAAACAAAAAAGAAATAACCCCTGACCGGCACTTTTTCTTTCTCGCCAGCCAGGGGTTACTTCTGTGAACTTTTAATATCCAACATCATTGGTTACCTCACTTTCTTAGATTGAACGTGACCTTCTATTTACATCATTTCAGATTTCTCCGGTGTGAGTACACACAAACCTCACAGTTTGGAGAGGATTGAAGATCCGTTCTACCATTCCCGATGTAGGGAACTTTATTCAGTTGTCAATTTGTTTTTATCTCTTTCTTCTCTGTGTCTATAATATAGCACTTAAAGCCATAAAACTCAATTAACATTTTACATAAAAAAGCACATCTGTTTTAGTATGAAACAGGGAAAATAATGTTAGAAAACAGTCAGATATTGACTGTTAATAATAGCCTGTGATATAATATAAAACATATGATTTTTGTTGCACACTTTTTACTTTCCGGATTTATGCGCTTATTTGTGAGCGATTAGCCCAGAAAAAAGGGCATAATATGCTGAAAATATATTGAACTTTTCCATAGATTTTTACTCCAAGGGCTACTATAATATTACGGCGCTGAAGGAATAGAAAATTCTGGTTTTCAGTTTTTCCGGCGGTGCTTAATTTTTTGGGATTGGATGCTTGCAATATGGGAAAAGGGAACGATCTTCGCAACGACTCGGTTTTGTCACTTGTTTTTAAACTGACTCTGCCTGCAATGCTGGCTCAGCTTGTAAACGTGCTTTACGGTATAATTGACCGTATGTTTATCGGCCACATTCCTGTGGTTGGCAATATGGCACTGGCGGGTGTCGGTGTCTGCGGACCTATAACTACTTTGCTTTCCTCTTTCGGCACTCTTGTGGGTATCGGCGGCTCGGTTATGATGGCCACCAGTATGGGACACGGTGACGATGAAAGGGCAAAGAAAATACTTTCAAACAGCTTCCTGCTGCTGTTATTGTTTTCTGTCACACTTACAGTGGTATTGCTTTTAAACAAGCGGGAGATGATTTATCTTTTCGGCGGCAGTGACGGAACATACGAATTTGCAAATACCTACCTTACTATATATACATCAGGTACTTTCTTTGCGCTGCTTGCTCTGGGACTTAACTACTTTATATCATGCCAGGGCTTTTCCGTAAACGCAATGGTTACTGTTCTTATCGGCGCTGTAACTAATATTGTCCTTGATGCTGTGTTTGTTCCTCTGCTTGGCTGGGGAGTTGGCGGTGCAGCATTTGCAACTGTTATTTCTCAGATGCTCTCCTGCCTGTATGCAGTGCTCTTCCTGTTTGGTAAAAAAGTGGGCGTCAAAATTTCTTTCGGTAGATACGACTGGCGCATGATGCTCAAAATAATTTTAATGGGTATTTCTCCCTTTATTATCCTCGCAACAGACAGCGTTATTGTAATAGTTATAAACATGATTTTACAGCGCTACGGCGGCGCTCAGGGTGATATGCTCATTTCCGGCTACACCATAACTCTTAGCTACTTCCTGCTCATTACCGGCCCGCTCTTTGGAATTTCCGGCGGTGTACAGCCTATAATAAGCTTTAACTACGGTGCTGACAGAGCAGACAGAGTAAAGAAAACTGTAAAGTATGCAGCAATTATGGCTGTTATTTTTAACTCAGTCATGTTTGTTGTGTCTCAGCTCTTTGCGCCCGGATTTGTAAAGTTCTTTACCAACGACCCACATACTGCAAGAGTGGCTGTATGGGGCATTAAGGTATTCACTATTTCTATAATTCCTCTGTCCTTCCAGTATGTATTTGTAGATGCTCTTACTGCACTGAGCAAGGTAAGAATTTCCCTCTACCTCTCTGCTTCCAGAAAAATTACCTATGTTATCTGCGCCTTTGTTTTTGCCAGTATTTTTGGAGCAGGAGAGTCATTCTATGCAGAACCTGTGGTGGATTTAATCGGCGGACTCCAGTGCCTGATTGTATTTTTAGTTGTGTGGAAAAAGCATTTCAGCAAGCGTGAACCACATGCCGGCGGCACACTGGAGCCTCAGACCACTTGACAGTTTTTGTCAAATGGTGTATTATAAAATAACAATTAAATGTAGCGGGAGCTTGTGTTACAGGCTGAGAGTAAGGATTTGACCTTAGACCGATTACCTGATTTGGATAATGCCAACGTAGGGATACTTAGTTTGCAACATTGCGGGAGACGCCAAATCGTGTGTCTCCCGTTTTTTATATAATTCAGCTTTAAATTTATTTTTGAGCTTTGTTTCAAAATAAAATTTAATACAGCGGCAGGTCGGGGGCACCACTTCCTGTCGCATAATAAAAGTAATGCAGGAGGAAAGAGAAATGAAAACAGCATTATCAATCGCAGGCAGTGATTGCAGCGGAGGCGCCGGTATTCAGGCCGATTTAAAAACTATGACCATGAATGGTGTTTTTGCCATGAGCGCCATCACAGCTCTCACAGCTCAGAACACTACCGGCGTTAGAGCAATTTCCGAGGTTACACCTGAGTTTCTGGCTCAGCAGATAGACGCAGTGTTTGAGGACATTCGTCCTGACGCTGTGAAAATCGGCATGGTTGCATCGGTGAAGCTTATAGAGACGATAGCCGAAAGACTGCGCTTCTATAAGGCGGAAAACATTGTGGTAGACCCTGTTATGGTGGCTACAAGCGGAGCGGCTCTCATAGAAAATCAGGCGGTAGAGAGCCTGAAAAAAGAGCTTCTGCCCCTTGCTTCTGTGGTCACTCCAAATATTCCCGAGGCGGAAATTCTCTCCGGTCTTAAAATCAGCGGAGAAGAGGACATGATAAAGGCGGCAAAGAAGATAAGCGAGGATTATAACTGCGCCGTGCTTTGCAAGGGCGGACACAGCATAAACGATGCAAACGATCTGCTGTATTCTGAGGGTAATTTCCGCTGGTTCTACGGTAAGCGGATAAATAATCCCAACACCCACGGCACAGGCTGCACCCTTTCCAGTGCCATCGCTTCAAATCTTGCCAAGGGTTACGCACTTGAGGAGGCTGTTGAGAAAGCAAAGGCTTATATCTCCGGCGCTCTTGGGGATATGCTTGATTTAGGAAAAGGCAGCGGCCCTATGAACCACGCTTTTGCGCTCACGGGAGAATTTAAGGGATGATAACAAAAATCTTTGCGGTGGTTTTTACGGTGGCTTACATATGCGTCAGCATCTGGCTATGCCGTAAATTCCGCTTTGATGTTAAATCTCTGGCTCTGGGTGCAATAGCTATTGCCCTGACCTGCATTCTCGCCTGTATCTATATCCCTCTGCCCACAGGCGCTTCCATTACCTGCTGCTCATGGGTACCACTGATGCTCCTTGCAATAATCTACGATTACAGACTGGCTATAATATCCGGCTTCGTGTGTGGTATAATCACAATTTTTGTGGTTCCGGGTTGGTCAATAGTCCACTGGGCGCAGTTCTTCCTTGAATATGTGCCGCTGTTTTCCTGCATGGGTTATGCGGGAATTCTGGGCTATGAGAAAAAAGGAAGGCTCATTCTTGCAATAGCTCTTGCGGTTGTGCTTAGAATGACAGCACAGATACTCAGCGGCGTTATCTTCTTCGGTGCGTACGCATGGGAAGGCTGGGGCGCATGGGCTTACAGCCTTGTATACCATTTTACATCAAAGATACCTGAGGGAATAATTTCCGCTCTGGTACTGCTGGCATTGCCTTTAGACAGGCTTGCAAAAATAGCTAAAGGAGGAGCAAGATAATGGCATTTGTAGAAAAGTGCATTGAGGACAGCTTACCTATCTGGGAAGAATGTCTCAACTCAAAGTTCCTGAGAGAACTTCAGGAGGGAACTTTAGACGAGGAATGTTTTAAAGGCTATATCGTTGACGACAGCCTCTATCTCTGGCAGTACGCCAAAGTGTTCGCCTACGGACTTATAAACGCCAATGACATTGAGGCTATGCGCACCTTTTATTCTTTTCTCGCTTTCGTCAATGAGGGCGAAGGCTCAACCCGTGTGGATTATCTCCACCGCTACGGTTTGAATGACGATGAAATACAGTATCTTCCCCAGAGAGAAGAAAACAAGGTCTATACCGACTACATGATTAAGGCCGCAAAAGAGGGTGTACCCGAGGCTATGATGGCAGGTCTGCCGTGCACATTGAGCTACGGCTGGATTTTTACAAAGCTTTTGGAGCAATGCCCTCAGGTGAAAGACGCTGTTTACTGGCCCTTGGTGAAAGATTACACAGGGGCAAGCTATGAAGAAATATGCGACCGGTGGACAGCTTTCGGAAACAAGGTCTGCGAGGGTTTGCCGGAAGAGCGTTTAAAACACTGCATGGAGATTTTCCGCCAGTGCTCAAAACTGGAGCTGACTTTCTGGCATATGAGCGAAAAACCCAGAACCGACATTTAAATTTAAAACTGCGAAGCTCCCATAAGGCACAGTCCTTATGGGGGCTTTTCTGCGTTTACGGATCTTTCAATCAGCGTTGAAGGTGAAAAAACTGATTTTGATGTAAACAGGGAAGCAGCTTTATTTAAATAAGACAGTGATTTTCGTTATAAGCAAAGGAACAACTTTAATAAACTAAATTGAACAAATTTTTGCTATAGACATGTGGGAAAAATGATGGTATAACTGTATACAATTATACAGGTGCACATAAATCCACAGGCTAACTGCCTTTTAACAGCCGAAAGGAGCGATAAATAATGCTTGAGCTGTCACCCAAAACAAATCTTTTAGAGGAAAACGACTATCGTTTCTCATTGCAGGACGTTAAAGAGCCTAAGCTCTTTAGAGCGATATATAATTATGACGAAGTTCCCAAGCTCTCCTTTAACCACAGGCGAGTGCCTATGAATATGCCGGAGGAGATCTGGATAACCGACACTTCATTCAGAGACGGACAGCAGTCCGTTAATCCCTACACGGTGGAGCAGATTGTGGAGCTTTTTAAGCTCTTATCCGAGCTTGGCGGCCCTTACGGCAGAATAAGACAGACGGAGTTTTTCATATACAGCAAAAAGGACAGAGAGGCCATTGAGCACTGTCGTGATTTAGGGCTAAAGTTCCCGGAGATTACCACATGGATAAGAGCAAGCAGAGAGGATTTTAAGCTTGTAAAGGAGCTTGGAATAAAGGAGACAGGTATGCTTGTTTCCTGCTCCGACTACCATATATTTAAAAAGCTGAAAATGACACGGCGTGAAGCTATGGAACATTATCTTGCCGCCGTAAAGGATGCCTTTGATGCAGGTGTTGTGCCTCGCTGCCATCTGGAGGATATTACAAGGGCTGATTTCTACGGTTTTGTTGTGCCTTTTGTAAATGAGCTTATGAAGCTCTCGGAGGAGGCAAAAATCCCTGTGAGAATCAGAGCCTGCGACACTATGGGCTACGGCGTACCCTATACCGAAGTGGCTCTTCCCCGAAGCGTTGCAGGTATAATCTACGGTTTGCAGCACTACTCAGGGGTTAAGAGTGAGTACCTTGAATGGCACGGACACAATGATTTTTATAAATCCGTTGCCAATGCCGCCACCGCATGGCTTTACGGCGCATCAGGTGTTAACTGCTCACTTTTAGGCATTGGCGAGCGCACGGGAAATGTTCCCCTTGAAGCTATGGTGTTTGAATATGCCTCCCTGAGAGGTTCTCTTGACGGCATGGATACAAGGGCAATCACCAAGATAGCACGGTACTTTAAAGAGGAGATAGGCTATGAAATTCCACCAATGACCCCGTTTGTAGGCAGTAAATTCAACGAAACGAGAGCGGGTATCCATGCCGACGGACTTTTAAAGGACGAGGAAATTTATAACATCTTCAACACCGACAAGCTTCTCGACCGCCCTGCAAAGGTGAGCGTGAACAAAAATTCAGGTCTTGCTGGTATTGCCTGCTGGCTCAATCAGCACTACGGACTCAGCGAAGAGCGGCGCATGGAAAAGCACGACTTGATTGTAGAAAAATTAAAGGTTTGGGTTGATGAGCAGTATGATGACGGCAGAACCGCATCTATATCAAATTCAGAACTTGAAAACAAGGTTTATGAGCTGTCCGGCGGAGTTTTAAAGCCAAGTGACAGGAGAGAGGACTAAGAAATGAGAGAGCGTAAAAGCATATCAATAGCAGACGGCGTGTTTGACCAGCTGGAACAGGACATTCTGACAGGAAAATATAAGCGGGGGGAAGTACTGAGTGAAATCAGACTTTCAAATGAGCTTGGTGTGAGCCGCACTCCCATTCGTGAAGCAGTGCGGAGATTACAGCAGGAACAGCTTCTGGAAGAAGGGCCGAGAGGTTCTGTGGTTCTGGGCATAAGCTTGGAGGATACCTTGGATATGTACGATATACGCCTTGACCTTGAGAGCAAGGCGGCAGGCAGAGCGGCAGAGAAAATAAGCGATGAAGAGCTTGGAAAAATGCAGGAAATTCTGGATTTACAGAGCTTTTATATAGAAAAAAATGTTGCGGACAACGCAGATAAAATCAGAAATTTAGACTCGGAATTCCACGAGCTTTTGTATAAAGCCTCAGCAAGCAAAGTGTTTTATAACATTCTCAGCTCCCTGCACAAGAAAATCAGCAAGTTCAGAAAAGTTTCAGTGTCAAAGCACAGCAGGGCGGTAAATTCCCTCCGTGAGCATGAAGCAATACTTGGAGCATTGCAGAAACACGACAGCGAGGAAGCGGAGCGATTGACCCGACAGCATGTTCAGAATGCAAGAGATAGCATGACGGAAATGGAGAAGTGAAAAATGGGACTTAATATAGCTGAAAAAATCATAAAAACCCACCTTGTAGGCGGCAGTACGGAAGAGGGAGCAGAGGCCGCTTTAAGAATAGACCAGACCTTGACTCAGGACGCAACAGGCACAATGGCGTATCTGGAATTTGAGGCAATGGGAATTGACAAAGTAAAGACCGAAAAATCTCTTGCCTACATTGACCACAACACCTTGCAGTCCGGCTTTGAAAATGCCGACGACCACAGATATATCCAGTCTGTGTGCCGCAAGCACGGCATTTATTTTTCCCGACCCGGTAACGGTATCTGCCATCAGGTGCATTTAGAGCGCTTCGGAGTTCCCGGAAAGACCCTTTTAGGCTCTGACAGCCACACCCCCACTGCAGGTGGTCTGGGTATGCTGGCAATGGGTGCCGGCGGTCTTGACGTGGCAGTTGCCATGGGCGGCGGCGCATACTATATAAATATGCCCAAGGTTATAAAGGTGGAGCTTTCCGGAAAGCTTCAGCCCTTTGTAAGCGCAAAGGACGTGAGCCTTGAAATCCTCCGCATACTCTCAGTTAAAGGCGGAGTAGGCCGCATTATAGAGTGGGGCGGCGAGGGCGTAAAGAGCCTTTCCGTGCCTGAACGTGCCACCATTACAAACATGGGTGCAGAACTGGGCGCAACTACTTCAATCTTCCCCTCAGACGAAATTACCAGAGCTTTTCTCAAAGCTCAGGGCAGAGAAGCGGACTACACACCTATTTTTGCAGACGAAGATGCAAAGTATGAGCGGGTTATAAAAATTGACCTTTCACAGCTCAAACCCCTTATAGCCTGTCCCCATAGCCCAGATAACGTGGTGACTGTGGAGAGCTTAAAGGGCATGAAGGTGGATCAGGTCTGCATAGGCTCATGCACAAACTCCTCCCTTTACGATATGCTGAAAGCCGCCGCAATTATTAAGGGCAGGAGCGTTGCTCCCAGTGTCAGCATGTCCGTTTCCCCCGGTTCAAGACAGGTACTCAGTATGCTCTCAGAGTGCGGAGCACTGAACAACTTCATTCTGGCAGGTGCAAGACTTCTGGAATGTGCCTGCGGCCCATGTATTGGTATGGGATTTTCTCCAAACTCCGGCGGCGTAAGCCTGCGTACCTTTAACCGCAACTTTGAGGGCAGAAGCGGCACGGCAGACGGTAAAATCTACCTTGTATCTCCCGAAACTGCGGTTGCATCTGCGCTTACAGGGGAGATAACCGACCCCAGAACTCTGGGAATGGAGATGCCGGAAATCAAAATGCCTGAGTGCTTCAAGGTTGACGACAGCGGAGTTTTACCCCCTGCCGACCCTGAGAGCGCAAAAGCTCTGGAAGTTCTTAGAGGACCAAACATCAAGCCCATTCCTGAGGGCACGGCGCTTACCGACAGTATAGAGGGTGAGCTTACATTAAAGCTTGGAGACAACATTACCACTGACCACATTATGCCCGCAGGAGCAAAAATCCTGCCCTACCGCTCCAATATTCCAAAGCTCTCCGAATTTTGCTTTGCAGTCTGCGACAAGACCTTTGCAGAGCGGGCGAAGAAAGCAGGACAGACAATTTTAGTAGGCGGCGCAAACTACGGTCAAGGCTCATCCAGAGAACACGCAGCGTTAGTTCCCCTGTATCTGGGAGTACGTGCAGTGGTTGCAAAGAGCTTTGCAAGAATTCATGCCGCAAACCTTATAAACGCAGGAATTGTACCTCTCTGCTTTAAAAATCCTGATGATTACGACAAATTGGAGCAGGGTGAAAATCTGAGTATCAGCGGAGTGTTGGATGGACTGGAAAAGGGAGAAATGAGCCTGCACAGCGAAAGCGGAGACATTCCTCTGGTCTGCTCCTTTACCCAGCGCCAGAGAGCCATACTCAAAGCCGGCGGCTTACTTAACTACACAAGGGAGAGCGGAAAATGAACGACAAATTTATAGAAGAAGCGGCGGAGCATTTTAAAGCTCTGCTGAAAGAACAGATAGATCGGCAGGAGAGAATGGAAAAGGAGGCAGTAAAAACCGATTTCAATTCCATTCCCAAGCTCACAGTCGGTCTTGTTGACGGCGACGGCATAGGCCCTGTTATAATGGCAGTAGCCGAAAAACTGCTCACTGAGCTTTTAAAGGATGATATTGCGGCAGGAAAGGTTGAGCTTCGCAAAATTGAGGGGCTGACCATAGAAAACCGCCTTGCCTTAAATCAGGCAGTTCCCGACTCTGTGCTTGCGGAAATTAAAAAATGCGACGTGCTTTTGAAAGGTCCAACCACCACTCCCAAGGGCGGCACTATGGAGAGTGCAAACGTCTGTCTTAGACGTGAGCTTGATTTATACGCCAACGTCCGCCCGGTATCTATTCCCGAAAAAGGCATAGACTGGTGCTTCTTCAGAGAAAACACAGAGGGAGAATACACTCTGGGCAGTCGTGGAATAGAGCTAAAAGACAAACTCTCCATGGACTTTAAGGTAACAACAGATGCAGGAACAAGGCGCATTGCAAGAGCCGCATTTGACTATGCCAGAGCAAACGGCAAAAACAACGTGTCCATAGTCACAAAGGCAAACATTATGAAAAAGACCGACGGAATGTTCTCACGTGTTGCCCATGAGGTAGGGGAGGCTTACCCCGAGATTACAGCCGAGGACTACTACATAGACATTATGTGCGCAAACCTTGTAAATGAGGATATACGCTCAAAGTTTCAAGTGTTCCTGCTTCCAAACCTTTACGGTGATATAATAACCGATGAGGCGGCTCAGATTCAAGGCGGCGTGGGTACGGCAGGAAGCGCAAACTTAGGCGACAGATACGCAATGTTTGAGGCCATACACGGCTCTGCTCCCAGAAAGGTGGAGCGTGGCGAGGGCGCATACGCAAACCCTGAAAGCATACTGAAAGCGGCTGAAATGCTTTTGCGCCACGTTGGAAAAGCTGACAAGGCAGACATACTTTCTAAAGCCATTGCGGAGTGTCTCTGTGAGGGGAAAGTTACTATGACCGGACACGCAGACGGCGCAACGGCGGCTGAATTTGGTGATTATATACTGGAAAAACTCTGAAAATTTAAAAATTCTTTAGATTTGCCCTGCTTGAAACACTCTGGCATATATGCTATAATTTTAAAGAAATTTTTTGATTCGGAGTATATTATATGTTTAATTGGCTGACCGAAACCGTAGTCGGTAAATTCCTCAGCACTTTATTTATATCGATGGCTCCAGTGGTTGAGCTTCGTCTGGGACTTCCTTACGGCATTGCGCAGGGACTCGACTATCCTCTGGCTCTTTTAGCAGCTATTATAGGAAATATGATTCCCGTACCTTTTATAATCGTGTACATAGAGCGCATCTTCAAATGGCTCAGACGGCATTTTGACAAGCTTGACAGCTTAATAGAAAAGCTTGAAAACAAGGCTCATCTCAAAGGAGAGAAAGTTAAAAAGTACGGCCCTCTCGGTCTGATTATATTGGTTGCAATCCCTCTGCCCGGTACAGGAGCATGGACAGGCGCTTTAGTTGCTGCGTTTTTAAGCATGCGTGTGAAGCAGGCTGCTCCCAGTATCCTGCTTGGCGTCTGCATTGCAGCCGCTATTATGACAGCCTTGACTTTCGGTGTAATAAAAATAGTGTAAACTAAAGGACGGCTTAAAACCGTCCTTTAACTTTAAGGGGAAATATGAAAATAATTTACAGAGACAGTGATATTATAGTTTGCATAAAACCGCCCAGAGTGCTGTCCACCGACGAACCGGGGGGACTGCCAGATATGCTGAGAGAAGAGCTTGGGGATAAAAACGCAGACATCAGAACTGTTCACAGGCTTGACAGAGTTGTGAGCGGACTTATGGTTTTAGCCTGTAATCATTCAGCCGCTTCTGTGCTTTCAAGGCAGATTAGAGACGGCAGTTTCAGAAAAATCTACCTTGCCGCCGTTCACGGTGAAACTCAGGATAATGGACAGCTTAAAGACTTAATGTACAGGGACAAGGCAAGAAAAATGTCCTTTGTGACCGACGTTCCAAGCAAAGAAACCAGAGAAGCAATACTGAATTTTGAAACTCTTGACAGAAACGAAAACAAGAGCCTTGTGGCAGTTGAGCTTATAACCGGCAGAACCCACCAGATTAGATGCCAGTTTGCATCTCACGGTTTTCCACTTGTAGGCGAGAGAAAATACAGCGAATTAAACGACCCGTGCGAGCTTGCACTATTTTCCACAGAAATTGGCTTTTCACACCCAAAAACAGGAGAATACCTTTCTTTTAGCGAAAAACCGTCTGAAATTTACCCGTGGAATTTGTTTAAGATAAATTCTTAACTATTAACAAACTATAAATTGTACTTTTCACGGCTTGCAAGCAGTGGTATGGAATTATATAATCAATATATTATTTGCGAAGTAGAGGCTGTACTATGGAAATTTTAAAATACGTCCTTGTTATAGTTGGAAGTTATCTCCTGGGTTCACTTAGTATGTCTATTATAATGTCAAAGACTGTTTTGGGCGGAGACGTTCGAAATCAGGGCAGTGGCAACGCCGGAGCTACCAATATGGCCAGAGTTTTCGGCTGGGGTGCAGGCTTCATTACTCTTGCAGGTGATGTGGCTAAAGCCGCTCTTTCGATGTACATAGGCTGGCTTTTACTGGGTGATATCGGCCTTGCCATTGGCGGTATTGCAAGCACTGTGGGTCACTGTTTCCCTGTGTTCTACGGCTTTAAGGGCGGAAAAGGTGTTTCCGTTGGCTTGGCTGTGGCATTTGCAATTAATTGGAAAGTTGCAGCTATTGCACTGAGCGTATTTATAATTATTGCAGTATGCTCAAAAAAGGTGTCTTTGGGTTCGATTTGCGCCGCCGCAAGTATAATTATTTGCAGTATAGTTATGTCTGTTGGTGTGCCTAAAATGATTTTAGGAATTACAGTTCCCACTCTTGTTATCATTCAGCACAGAGGTAACATCAGGAGACTTTTAAACGGCACTGAGAAAGACTTTAAAGCCGGCAAAAGATCGGAAAAAGCTGAAAAGTGAATTGATAAAAATTTCAGGGCAGGTGTGAAACCTGCCCTTTTATTTTAATAGTGAATAAATTCATCTCTGGTAAAATCTGGACAAAAAAGCCTGAATTTTTAGCTTTAATTTCCTGAGTGCTTGAAATGAAATGAGAAAAATGTTATATTTTATGCATATACTAAGAAGCATAACAAGGAGGATATTTATATGAACGAACAGCTTCGTCGTGATATTGATAAATTCTGTGAAGAAAATTATGAAAATATATTCAGAGATATTGACCGTCTCGTAGCCATAGACAGTGTTGAGGGTGAGCCTGAGGAGAATGCACCTTTCGGCAAAGGCCCTGCAAAGGCACTGGATGAGGCTTTAAAAATAACAGAAGAGCTTGGTCTTGAGGGTTACAACTGCGAGGGCAAAATGGGTTACGCTCTCCTTGGCGAAAACAGCGACAAGTATCTTGCCACCATCACCCATCTGGATGTTGTTCCCGCAGGTGAGGGCTGGAAAGAAGACCCCTTTAAAATGCGCCGCAAGGATGGCTGGATAATCGGCCGTGGCGTTATGGACGATAAAGGCCCGTCCGTTTTGTGCCTTTACGCTCTCAAGTACCTGAAAGAGCATAATGTTCCCCTTAAATACCCTGTGAGAGCACTGCTTGGTGTGAACGAGGAGACAGGTATGCTAGATGTTGAGCATTATCTTGCAAACTATCCTGCTCCTCTCTTCTGCTTCAGCCCTGATGCAAACTTCCCTCTGTGCAACGGTGAAAAGGGCATTTTCCAGGGCAAGATAGTGTCTAAAATGCCTCTGGGCAATATAGTTGATATTAAAGGCGGAGTAGCCGCAAACGTCATTCCCGACAAGGTGAGAGCAAAGGTCAAGGTCGAAAAGCTCGCTTCCACCGAAAATGTAGAAGCTGTTGAGCTTGAAAAGGGTCTGTGGAGCCTTGAAGCCAAGGGTATCGGCGGTCACGCCTCTCTGCCTGAGGGTACAAGAAACGCTATCGGCGTTATGGTGGACTACCTGCTTGATAATAAAGTCTGCGACCAGAACGAGGAGAAATTCCTTTCCTTCCTGAAGCTTCTCCACGACGACTGGACAGGCGCAAAGCTTGGCGTTGCCGCAGATGACGGACGTTTCGAGCCTCTTACCATAGTTGGCGGCGTTATCGGCATTGAGGACGGACACATTTTCCAGAGCCTTGACAGCCGCTTCCCCACCAACACCAACGGCGCAAAGATTACCGCTCAGATACAGGAAAAGGCAGGCGACGTGGCAGAGGTTATGATGCTTCGTGAATCTGAGCCGTTCTACATGAGCCTTGACAATCCTGCTGTTCAGATCTGCATAAATTCCTACAACGATGTTACCGGCGAAAATGCAAAGCCCTACACCATCGGCGGCGGCACTTATGCAAGAGATTTCCCCAACGCTGTCTCCTTCGGCCCTGAACACCCTGAAAGACCTATGCCCGACTTTGCAGGCCCCATTCACGGTGCAGAAGAGGGTGCAAGCGAGGAATATCTTATCGAGGCGTTGAAAGTCTACATTCTGACTCTTATGGAGCTTCAGAAACTGGAATTCTGATATAGCATTTTTACATTTTCTTAACCTTTATTCTTAGCTGTGCTGTATAATTGATGCAACACTGATAGTGAAATTTTTTTGTAAAAGGAGCGAATAATATGAGTAAACGCGCTCTTATTGTTGAGGACGACGGTAATATAGCGGAGCTTTTGAGACTGTATCTGGGCAAGGACGGATTTGAGGTAATGATTTCCTCTGACGGCGGAAAGGCAGAGTCCATGTTTGACCTTTTCCAGCCTGACGTTGTACTGCTTGATATTATGCTTCCAGTGAAAGATGGCTGGGAAATCTGCCGTGATATAAGAAAGAAATCTTCCACGCCCATAATCATGCTCACTGCAAAAGGCGAGACGGACGACAAGGTAAACGGCCTTGAAATGGGTGCTGACGACTATATAACAAAGCCTTTCGACGTAAAGGAGCTTATAGCCAGAGTTCACGCCGTTATGCGCAGAACCGATGCTGACACACCGGTGGAAAAGAAGCTTAGTTTCGATAAGCTGACCATAAATCTTGACTCTTACGAGCTGACCGTTGATGGAAAGAAGATTGATACTCCGCCTAAAGAGATGGAACTGCTGTATCATTTGGCCTCTGCTCCCAACCGTGTGTTTACCCGTAATCAGCTTCTGGACGAGGTCTGGGGCTTTGACTACTTCGGAGACTCCCGCACAGTTGACGTTCACGTTAAACGCCTGAGAGAGAAGCTTGAGGGTGTCAGCGACAAGTGGAGCCTTAAAACTGTATGGGGTGTAGGCTATAAGTTTGAGCTTATTGAGTAATACTAAATGAAAAGCATTTACCTTAGAAACTTTGTCGCCACCGCCATTCTGGTGTCGGTTTGCTTTCTCATAGTTGCCTTTTCCTTTGTGGGTATAGGCAGAAACTATATCATAAGCGAGTACAGAGGCAACATGATGAACAGCGCCCGAGAGGTATCCCGTACTGCCTCTGCCATATCACAGTCAGATTCCCTTGCCAGTTGGGTTCTGGGTATGTCCATAAGCTCCATTGCAAATTCGACGGGAAACAAAATCTTCATAACGGATACCGAGGGCTATGTGGTTTGTACCGACAGAAGCCCTGACTGCGATAATTTAGGCCTGCAGGTTCCCGAAGATGTAATTTCCGATCTGGATAAAAGCGGAGAACTGGACATAATGAGCAATCTTGACGGTATGTTCAAGCATGAGCGCTATGTGGTAGCGCAGCCTATTTTCAGCCTGAACGGAGAAAAAATAGGCTATGTTTTCGTCACAAATATTATTGACAATATGCTGGGGGCATGGTCTACATTCTTAGGCATTGCAACCATTGTAACAATAGGCGTTTTTTGCGCCGCACTTATTGCAACCCTTTTGTATTCAAAGCGTATGGCAAGACCTCTGGATGAGATTGCAGCGGCTTCCAGAAAGTTTGCAAGGGGAGATTTTTCTGTACGTGTTAAACCGACTGATGACCCTGCTGACGAGATGGGCGCTCTTATAGACTCCTTTAACAAAATGGCGGATTCTCTGGAACAGGCTGAAATAAGAAGAAGCGAATTTATAGCCAATGTTTCCCATGAGCTGAGAACCCCCATGACAACAATTTCCGGCTTTGCCGACGGTATTCTGGACGGCACGATCTCAAGAGAAGAGCAGGACAAATACCTGCGCTCCATCAGGGACGAGACAAGGCGGCTTTCCCGTCTGGTGCGTGATATGCTCAGCGTGTCTCAGACTAAGAATAAAGCCTCCGACCAGTCAAGAAGAACGGTCTTTGACCTGACTGAACTTGCTCTCCAGACCCTTCTGAGCTTTGAGAGCAGGGCAACCCAGAAAAATCTGGACGTTGATCCTCAGCTTCCAGACAACCATATTATGGTTAAGGCAGACAGAGACGCTATTACACAGGTTATATACAACCTGCTTGATAACGCCATCAAGTTTGCAAAGCCCGGCAGCTGCCTTATCCTGCGCATATACAAGGACAACACCAAGGCGTATTTCTCCATTAAGGACTTCGGAGAAACCATACCGCCGGAGGATCTGCCCTTTATATTTGACCGTTTCCATAAGTCTGACAGATCCAGAAGTCTGGATAAGGACGGCGTAGGTCTGGGTCTGTATCTGGTTAAAACCATAATTAACAGCCATGACGAGGATATTGCGGTAAAGAGCGAGGACGGAATGACGGAATTTGTGTTCACTCTTACACTGGTAGATGAAAAATAAGAAAGTCACAGCCGCCGTAAGGCGGGAGAGGACGAAAAATATATGAGCAATGAAAACTGGTATAAAACAGAGGACTGGTACAGACCTCTGACTAATGACCCGCCTGAAGCCGAGGGTGAGCCGAAAAAGAGGAAAGACTCAAAAAAAGGCTTTACTCCTTTGAGAATAACAGGTCTTTGCGTTCTGGTTCTGGTGCTGATAATTGCCACTTCTTTGGCGTTTTCTCAGGGAAATGACAAAGAGCTGGATAAACTGCCAAGCCTGCCAGATAAAAACTTTGCACCCTTTGAGCCTTTCGGTTTCCCCGGAGAAGATGAAGAACTGCCGGAGGACTGGCAGGACTTCTTTGATAGCTTCTATAAGAATGTCCAGAGTGACGTGACGGAGATAAATATTCCCAGAGCAGAGCTTCCCGAAAACTTCAGTCTTCAGATTCAGCCTGAGGACGAGGAAGAACTGAGCTTGCAAGAGCTTTATAAGAAAAGCTCTCCCAGTATTGTAGCAATCTCCGGCTACGTTGATGGCATGAACGGTTATAACTGGGGAACAGGCGTGGTACTTTCAAGTGACGGTTTGATCCTCACCAACACCCACGTTATAGACGGCTGCGACAGCGCCACCGTAACGCTCAACGACGATTCAGTATACGATGCAAAGCTTGTCGGTGCAGACGTTATAAGCGATATAGCGGTTTTGAAGATAGAAGCTGATGGTTTAACTTCTGCAAGCTTCGGTGACAGCTCTATACTTTCTGTGGGCGACAGAGTTGCGGCTATCGGAAACCCTCTGGGTGAAACTTTCAGAAGCACTCTGACAGACGGTATAATTTCCGCCATTGAGCGTGGAATTAACCACAATGGCCACAGCATGAACCTGCTCCAGACCAATACCGCCATTAACGAGGGTAACTCCGGCGGCGCACTGTTTAATATGTACGGTCAGGTTATAGGCGTAACTAATATGAAGATGATGTCATCATTTTCAAGCATTGAGGGCATAGGCTTTGCCATTCCCTCCAACACCGTTAAGGAAGTTGTAGACTCCCTTTGCACCTACGGTGAAGTTAAGGGCAGACCCTCTATCGGCATTACCGTGGGTGCTATCCCTGAAAATGCCGGTGAACATTATGAACTTCCCCACGGACTTTATATCTCCGCTGTAAGCCCAGGCTCAGATGCTGAGAAAAAGGGTATTCAGGCAGGCGATATTCTCCTTGAGGTTAACGGTCAGATAGTGGAAACTACCGACGATGTGAACGCTATCAAGAGCCCTCTCCATGTTGGCGATACCATGAGCTTTAAAATCTGGCGTGAAGGTGAGATTTTCGAGGTCGAAGTGGAACTGATGGACACAAATCAGGTCTACAAAAACAAGTAAAAATCCACTTCTTTCGGGATTTATAAAAAATTATCGGCAGTATCTTTTTTAGATGCTGCCGATTTTTTTATTTATAAAGGTAGTGTATAATGGAGCAAAGTTCGGTATAAGTCAGAAAGATAAACTTGTAATAAGCGACTTCTGTAAATATTTTAAAATTTGTGAAACCTTTTCATGTAAAAAGGTACTTATGGGTAGAAAGCCTTATTATTTCATTCATAGGGAGGTGAATGTATGGAGGACTTTCAAATTATCGCTTTATACTTTGCAAGGAATGAACTGGCAATCGAAGAAACGGGGCGAAAATATGGCCGCCTGTGTTTCAGCATTGCTCACAACATACTTTACAATAATGAGGATTCGGAAGAATGTGTGAATGATACCTACCTGAACACATGGAATACAATTCCACCGAAGAAACCCAGTAACTTCATGGCATTTCTTTGCAAAATAACACGCAATCTGTCATTAAAGCGGCTGAATTACAACACTGCGCAGAAGCGAAATCCAGAGCTGCTTGTATCTTTCGAGGAACTTGAAACTGTGTTATCAGACGAGCAAATTCAAGAGCATGTCAGTGATGAGGAGATAGGCGCTGCAATCAGCTGTTTTCTCAAAACAGTGTCAGTGGATAGCAGAAATGTGTTTATCAGAAAATACTGGTTCTGCGATTCCATAAAGACCATTTCCAACCAATATTCCTTTAGCGAGGGAAAAGTGAAATCCATGCTTCACCGCACAAGAAAAGGTCTGAAAGAGTATCTGGAGAAAGAGGGTATCAGCTTATGAAAACGCCGAGAATCGTAAACGTAATAGAATATATTGATGAAGATATGATTGCAGAGGCTGCCTCATACAGCCCGAAGAAACATACCGTTCCTACATGGACTAAGTGGGTGGCGGTGGCTGCCTGCTTTTGCCTGTGCATAATGGGAGCGTTTAAAATCCGGAACCCGGGAATGGGGAAGACACAGAAGTTTTATAATATCTCTACTGTCGGTGAAAATGTATATTACAGCGTGTGGAACGAGGGGACTTTTCGGTGGAATCCCTCAATGAAAAATCCCGAAAAGCTTGCAGATTATGGCGAATTTTTTGAAACTGAGTCGGGGCTTATTTTGTATTCCCCTTCTGAAAATGCCCTTTGGAATGTTAGTGAGAATAAGCTTGAAGCCATTGGAAAAACTGACATTCAGAACATTCTGGACAGTCCAAAACCGATAGGCATTTTAAATGATTGTGCCTACTGGGTAGGAACTCCTCTGGACATGCCGCAGGGCACATGGGGAATGGCTATTGTTCGAACTTCCCTCGCTGATGGCAAAGCTGAGACGGTTTTGGAAAGCGCAAACAGCAGTATTGCATCCTGCACAATTCGTGACGGCAAACTCTATTATAGAATATTTGCAGATGGCTCAGAGGGCAGAATTGAAAAGCTTTACGCAAGAGATCTTGTGACTGGAGAAGAAACGCTGCTTGCTGAAATGCCCATAGGCGTGGACGGACTTTCAGGGCAAATCTACTATGCTGAAAACTATATTCTTATTGTGGGCGGCAGTAAGGACGGCATTTACAAGATGAGCTACGGCGGCGGAGAAACGGAGCTTCTTACCCAGTCCGTGCCCATAACCGGGGCAATGGACGAGTGGAACGGTAAAATCTACTTTGAGACTTCTTTCGGAGAAAATGAATCTGAGGAGTTTTTGAGCGGAAGTGCTTATTACAGTGAAGAACTGGTTTCCGTAGATTTGGAAAGCAGAGAGCTGACAAGGATAGGGGACTTTGCGCTTTTAAATGATGACGGCACAGTTCGCTATACCCTTACAGAACTTGAGATGGCAGATGGCGGCTTCTATTTCGTAGACCCTCAGTCAGGCTTGTTCTTCCACAGCTTTGCAGAGGGAACGGATACCAATATTCACTAAAAAAGGGCAGAGGGAGAATTTTCTTCCTCTGCCGCTTTGTTATTCTGCCAGAAATTCTATTCCTGAGTTGTCGGGGGCTTTATATTCCTTGTACTCTATGGTTAGAGTTACATTTTGCGTAGTTCCGAAAAGCACGGCTCCAATCTGGTAATTATAATCGAAGCTTAGGCTTGTAAACTCGGTAGAGTTTTTGCTGTCTCTGATAGCTGCCTGTAAAATGTAATCCTCAGGAGATGCCTCATTATAGAGGTCTACTTCAATTTGAGCGCCTTTAGGAATGTGCTTTGCAGAGACCTGTATGCTTTCGCAGTTAGTCTTAATTACTTCCGGGGCTTTTTCGATATTTCCGGTGTTAGGGGAAAGTACCAGCTCCAGCTTAACAGGCTTATTTTGACTGCCGCAACCGCAAAGGAGAAGAAGACTAAGAGTAAGAATAAAGGCAAAAAGTTTTTTTAATTTCATTTCCATAGCACCTTTCTTAGACCCTACTATATCACAAAAAAACCGGCAAAAGCTTAAAAATTATTAAGATTTAAGGTGAGCGACTATGCCGTATTTTGCATGAGATAGGTACAGCTGGGAAAATTGGGACGGTAGCCGCGATTTTTATTGAAAGGATTTAGCAGTATTGGAAAAATTATACTAATAATTTATTCTCTCGCGCACCTGATAAAATTTTCATTCAATCAAAGAGGTAAGCAGATATGGAAGAAAGATATTACAAAGTCGATGCGCAAGCCTTTAAAAAACTGACAAAAAATGGTACAGAAAGGGAAAATCATGGAAGTGGCTCAATCTTCTGTTTTGGTTCTTTATTCTGCTTGGTGTGGCGGCGATTGTCAACACGATAGTACATATACTTGAACCTGAAAGCATATCAAATCCAGATATAGTGCTTACCTTTGCCATGTGCGGAAGTATTTTTGCCTTTGTTCCTTTTATGTTTGCTTATATAAAAAACAGGCTATTCGCCGTGCAGGAAAGCCGTACAGCGCAATGAGGAAAATTTTCCTGTATACCAACTATTCAGGTCGCCAGTTTGGCTACCATGACCGTTACAAATTCAAAAAGCCGCAAGCACTATAGTTAACCAGATTTCCTATCCAAACAATCACCATGTGGAGGTGAACGAAGCGAACCATATGGTGACGGTTATAGGCAAAACAGAACAGGTGGAATACGAGGACATGATTACAGGAAGAACCCGTTTCAAGTTTACAAAAGAATAGTTCGGAGACATAGCAAGCTTCTCGCTTTTCGACGGATTTGAGGGTATACAGACATTCTATGATGAGATGAAGGCCCATGATGATAAGATAGAGTTTATTTAAGAGAAGAACGCTATGGAGAAAACAATGACTGTTCGCACCAATGTTCTTGTAAAGACCTCTGTAGGACGGAAAATATTTATAAAGCTGCTATAGACTTCGGTACTCTTTCTGGGAATTACCTCTGTTATCGGCTTCTTTACATCTGGCTTTATCTTCACCATTCTGCGTGAACCTGCAGTTCCCGAAGAAATTTTAGCAAAATTTACCTTTTACTCGGGAGAGTGTTATCCATTATGAGAACTGTTTTGCGCAGCTTGAATTTGCCGACAGTGAACTTAAAATTGATTAAGATACTGACGAAAAGCTGGTCTGCAAGAACCTTAACATTCCTTATGAAAACATTCGGAAAATCGAGCGAAAGACAGGCATACGTACTGATAAAATAGAATAAAAAAGGCTGCGAAAAGCATTAGATTATAAATGTAAAACGGAATGTCTGAGAGACACTCCGTTTTTTTGCTAGTTTTACAATATGGTTTTATTGCTTTTTGCCAGTTGATTTGAGAAATATTCTTTTCCGGACTTCTTATAGCGCAGACCCGTTACATCCATTCTGGAAGCAATGAAAATCAGCGCAATCCATAGTGCGTACTTAAAGTCAAAAAGCATCAATGCTCCGTATGCCGCAAGGGAGGAAACTATAAGATACACAGCGGCAAACATCCAGAACAGCTTTTTCTCGTCGACATTTAAAAGCCACTCATCCCGTTGCATCGCCTGAAAGTCAAAGCTTTCCCTTTTAAATACATATACAGCAGAATGATTCCAAGGGCAACCGCCTGCACAGTGTAACCGCCACTGCAACAACAATCAAAAGTACCAATAGTTTCATAATTTCGCTGTAAATTAAATACGCTCTTTATTTTTTATGGGCTTTGCAACGAAGCAGTGCCACTCGTCCATAATTCTGTGGTCGATTATCTCAAATCCCGCTTTCTCAATAGCTGCCTGAACCTCGCTTTCACGTCCCTCAATTATACCGGAGGAAATATAAACGCCGTCAGGCTTAATGAACTGAGTTACATGGGGGGCAAGGTTAATGATAACGTCAGAGACAATATTGGAAAGCACCAGATCGTAGCCTGTGCCGAAAGTGGCACGGAGAGAAGCGTCGGTTATAATATCACCTGCCACAGCTTTAAGTCTGTCCTCGCCTATGCCGTTTAATGCGGCATTCTGCATTACAACGTCGGGAGCTTTGGGGTCAATGTCGCAGCCAAGGCAGAAATCGGAACCCAGAACCAGAGTTGCAATGCCCAGAATACCGCTGCCGCAGCCAAGGTCAAGCACCTTGATACCTTTACCGGCGTAGTTTTCCAGTTCTTCCAGACACATTTTAGTGGTGGGGTGGCTGCCGGTTCCGAAGATAAGACCTGGATCAAGGCGCAGTGGAGTTCTGCCGTCGGCGGGAATCTCCTCCCACTCAGGTACTACCACCAGCTTTTTACCTGTCTCTATGGGCTTGTAGTATTCACGCCAGTTGTTTTCCCAGTCACTGTCCTGAACGTAGCTGGCTTCAGTCTCAGGGAAAGCGGCAATGATGTTTTTGAAAACTGCTCTGCCTGCCTCGTCATCACAGAGGTAGCACTTAATACGGCTTACGCCTGCAAATTTATTTTCAAGTTCCTCGTCCACATAGTCCCAGTACTGGTGATTTTCCTCAAGGAAGTTTTTGAAATCTTCTTCGCTCTCTATTACAAATCCCTCAGCTCCAAGCTCGGTCATGCGCTCGCAGCGCTCGTCAATCTCGCCTGCGGGGGTGTTGCATATTAACTCAATATAACGCATATTTGCACTCCTTGTTTTTTCTTTAAGTATAAACCGACAGAAAAGGATTGTCCAGAGATTTTATGTGAAGGGGAGATTTAGGAGCTGAACGGTGGTGCATAAAAGACGAATTATGCAGCTTAAAATGAACAGAAAAATAGATTATCGAAAAATTTTGAGCTTGTTAGAAATTTATTAAATAATGTGCATATAATGGAGTAAGAAGCATTGACAAAGTCTTAACACAGTGCTATACTACAACCATAAGTTAAATAAGTAACAAACATTTGCATCACAATAGTTTGTTAAATCAGGGAGACAGATTTTCTGCCTTGTATTTGGAGGTAATGAGTTATGAAGTGCCCTCGTTGCGGACATGAAATGCACATGGATGACCACAGGAAAATTGATATGTATATGTGCTATGATTGCGGCTATATTGAAAATCGTAGAATTGACGACCTTAAATTAGGTTCTACAAATTTTGAGCGTCTCCGTTCCATGAATATAAATGAAGCTATTGCATTTATTTCTAAAGGGCTTAATCAGGAAGAAAAGTCCATTGCCACATGGTTAGAGCGTGCATTTGCTTAAATTACATATGATAAAGTATAAATGAAAATCCTCTGATGTGTTATCGGAGGATTTTTTGCGTATTATCGGAGAAAAATTTCTGGAAACACTCTCGGCAGGTTTTACGTTTTAGAGTAAAACACAGCTTCTATATGCGAATCCACACGTCCTCAGGCAGAATCTGAGAGGCAATTCCGCTGTCTATAAGCTCTTTCATAACAGAGGGGGGAGCGGAAATGTATGCACCGTAAGAGTTTATTCCGTTTTCCTCCACATAGCTTAAAACATCATCAAAATAACTCTCATGGGGTACGTAGGGGAGACTGCGACCAAGCAAAATCCTGTCTTTTGAGAATTTCAGCAGAGATTTAAAATGCTCTTCTATGTTTTCGGCGTTTCTGTCCTTGCCTTTGATTTCAAGGCAGGGATATTTTTCATCTTCAATCTCACGGATAGTTCCGCCACTAAAGGGGGACATTCCCACAAGTGGGAGCCGCTGCTCGTTTTCATTACAGTTTCTGACACCTATCCAGACTAAATAACCGTCTTTTTCCAGAAGCTTATCGCTTAATTCAATAATCTGTTCTGTGCTCAAATCCTCAGTGAAGCTTACAGCCGCATCTATGGTGAGATAGTCTGGGAGAGTGCTGAAAGCTTCATAATAATGCTCCTTTACAACATCGTCTGCGTGGTATTTAGGGTAACAGGCATTTTCAAAAATGTTTATCGAAGAGAAATTTAAGAAGCCACGAGGAATGGTCATTTCGTTTTTGTCCAAGGTCAGGTTTGCATAACTCAAATTGCCGCCTCGGACAGAGTTCCAATATGAAACGGAAATATCATAGCTTGCAAAGCCACGGCGTGACACAGCAGCGTGATTTATGGTGGTGTAGGGAGAAAACAGCTCGGCGTATGCGGCGAGGGTCATGTCAAGGTCACTTGTATAGGGTATGTTCAGCTGGCTTTCCTCAGGGTTCCAGTAGCTTTTTTCAACTGCGGGGACTATGCCGTAAAATATTCCTAAAAAGATTGCCACGCACAGAAGAATTGAGACTGAAACTATTGCTGCACTGCGGCGGCGCAGTCGGTGGCGGATATTCTTCATGTCCTCAAGTTCCTCAAATTCAGGCACAGGCAGAAGCTCTCCGTCCAGATATTCGTTTATAAGTCGGCTTTTCTCAATTTCGCTTTCCACAAGCTTCTTTTCTTCGGGAGTAGCCTTGCCGGCTTTGTAGTTATTATAGGCTGATTTAAAGTCCATATCCCTGTTCCTCCAGTTCCTTTCTTAAAATTTCTCTGAGCCTGCAAATCCTTTTTCTTGCGGCGCTGTAACTTATGTGCAGGCATTTGGCGGCCTCCATTATGCTCAGCGAAGAGAAATAATGGAGAATTATAAGCTCTCTGTCCTGCGGCTTTAATTTTCCGATTGCCGCCCACAGAGCTTTCCGCCTTTCGTCCTTTAAAAGCAGGCTTTCGGGCATTTCCTCAGCGGGTATAAATTCCAGTGCTTCGTCTGAACAATGCCGCTTCTGCCGCCGCAGGTGGTCAAGCCAGAGATTGCGGCACACACGGTAGAGCCAGAATTTAAAAGACGGGCTGTCTTTCGGCAGGCTTACAAAGGCTTTTACAAACGCCTCTGAAACAATGTCCTCTGCCAGACTTAAATCTCCGCACAGGCCGCTCATGTAGAGGAGCGCCCCGGCATAATAACGCCTGTAAAGGCTTTCCAAAATATTTTTATCCGAAGTGCTCACCCCTTTCACCTTATAAACGAATGGCCGGAAAAATTGTGACAAATTTTTCCGGCCTTTTTAGTATTTTTTAAAACAGATCAGTAGAGAGATACCTATCGCCGGTATCGGGCAGTAAAACCACAATGTTTTTGCCTTCAAATTCAGGACGCTTTGCAAGGGCGATTGCGGCAACCAGAGCGGCGCCGGAGCTTATACCCACCAGAACGCCTTCCTTTTTGCCCACAAGTCTTGCGACTTCAAAAGCATCCTCGTCGGCTATGGGTATTACCTCGTCGTAAACATCTCTGTCCAGAATTTCGGGAATGAAGTTTGCGCCTATGCCCTGAATACCGTGCTTTCCGGCACTTTTTCCTGATAAAAGAGCGGAAGAAGCAGGCTCGACAGCCACAACATGCACATTTTTATCCTGCTCTTTTAAATACTTTCCTGTACCTGTAACAGTTCCGCCTGTTCCAACGCCGGCAATGAATGCTGCAATATTACCCTCGGTGTCACGCCAGATTTCGGGGCCGGTGGTCAGGTAATGGGCTTTAGGGTTTGCAGGATTTGTGAACTGGCCTGCAATGATAGAATTGGGAATTGAAGCTTTCAGCTCCTCAGCCTTTTCTATTGCACCGCTCATACCCTTTGCGCCGGGAGATAGAACAAGCTCTGCGCCGTAGGCTTTCATAATTTTCTGACGCTCAACAGACATGCTGTCGGGCATTACGATTATGAGCCTGTAACCACGGGCGGCACAAACAGAAGCAAGGCCTATTCCGGTGTTTCCTGAGGTAGGCTCAATGATTACGCTGTCCTTATTTAAAAGACCGTCTTTTTCAGCCTCATCAAGCATACTCTTTGCTACTCTGTCTTTCACAGAACCGGCAGGGTTTAAATATTCAAGCTTTGCTAAAAGCTTTGCCTTTAAGCCAAGCTCTTTTTCAATGTTACTAAGCTCCAGCAGGGGAGTGTTTCCTATAAGCTGGGCGGCAGAAGTGTATATTTTAGCCATTGTCATTCTCCTTATATTCTGTAAATTCGTTCCACGGGTATTCATTCGGGGGCAGGACTTCAAAGTCCATTGCTTTCCCTGTAAAAGGATGGGTGAAGCTGAGAGCCTTTGACCAGAGGGATAGGGGGCAGTCCTTATATGTGCTTCCGTATTTTACATCACCTAAAAGGGGCATTTTTCTGGAAGCAAACTGCACCCGTATCTGATGGGAGCGGCCTGTTAAAAGCTTAATTTCAACAAGGCTTTTTTCGCCGTCGGTTTTTAAAACACGGTAATTAAGCTCCGCTTCCTTAACGCCCTTTCGAGGTCTTTTAACCACATAGCTTTTGTTTTTGGCGCTGTCCTTAAAGAGCAGGTCTTTGAAAGTGCCTTCTTTTTCTTCGGGGCATCCCTCAACAACAGCAAGGTATCTTTTCTCTAAACTGCGGTTGGAAACCAGTCCAGACAGCTTTCCGGCGGCCTGTTTTGTCCGTCCGTAGAGCATAAGACCGCCAACGGCACGGTCAAGCCTGTGTATGGGGAAAATATCGCCCCCAAGCTGTTCTTTTAAAAGCTCCGGCATACCGGGACTTTCGGAGAGAACTCCGGCAGGCTTAATGCACAGCAGAAGTCCCTTATCTTTATATAGTATATTTATTTCCATTTTATCACCGATTTATATTTTAACTCAGCTTTTTGTATTTAGCAATACTTCTACATCAAGCGCAAGGAAATGGCATAAAAATGTTATAATATTTGTAATATTTTGCATATGTATGCTTGAACTATTGCAATTCTAATTATATGAAGATATAGTATAAAATAGCGAAAGTTGGGCATTTAATTTAAAATTTGCAAAGAAAAATGAGACGGAAAACTGCCTCAAATTTAATTTTTTTCTGCGGAAAAACTAATCCACAGCTGTGGGCTTTGATTGGAGATAATTTTAATGAGCATTTCAAACGTGCTTTCTCTTCTGGGCGGCGTTGCCCTGTTCCTTTTCGGTATTACCCTGATGGGCGAGGGGCTTAAAAGAGTTGCAGGCAACTCCCTTGAGATGGTGCTGTATAAACTCAGCGGTACTCACCTGAGAGCAGTTTTACTGGGTGCCGGTGTTACATCTGTTATCCAGTCCTCATCCGCTACCTCGGTTATGGTGGTTGGTTTTGTGAACTCTGGTATGATGAAGCTTCGCCAGGCGGTAAACGTCATTCAGGGCGCTCTGATCGGCACAAGTATTACCGGTTGGATTATCTGCCTTTCAAGCCTTGAGGGTTCAGGATGGGTGGCACTTCTCTCCACATCCACCATTACGGCTGTTGTGGCAGTTATAGGAATTATTCTGCGAATGTTCTCCAAAAAGCAGAGCCATCATCAGGTGGGAGATATTCTCATGGGCTTTGCAATTTTGATGTTCGGTATGCAGACCATGAGCGGAGCTGTGGCACACTTAAAAGAGAGTCAGCAGTTTATATCCATGATGACTACTTTCTCAAATCCCATTCTGGGTATTCTGGCAGGTGCGTTATTTACAGCCATTTTGCAGAGTGCTTCCGCCGCTGTCGGTATTTTGCAGGCACTGTCTATGACAGGTGCTATCACCTTTGCAACTGCGTTCCCTGTGATTTTGGGTATTGCCGTGGGCGCTGCCGTCCCCGTTCTTATCTCTGCAATCGGTGCAAAGGCTGACGGCCGGAGAGCTGCTTTCTCATACCTTATTATAGAGTCTCTGGGCGTTATTATATGCGGAAGCCTTTATTACGGACTAGATGCCCTTATAGGACTGCACCTTAACGACTGGATTATGAATACTTTCAGCATTGCCGCTGTTAACACCCTGTTCCGCCTTTCTACTGCTGTCATTTTATTCCCCTTCGATAAGCAGGTCATATCCCTTACAAAGCTTATTATAAAGGAAAGCGCAGGAGAGCAGACTATAAACGAGGAGTTCGACAGACTGGACGAGCGCTTTTTACAGCACCCTGCACTTGCTGTCGAGCAGAGCCACCTGACAGTGAACTCTATGGCAAAGACCGCAAGAGCCAATATGTTCTCAGCCATTGAGCTGCTCAGTAATTACAGCGAGGATGGCAGACGTAAGGTTGACCGGATTGAAGATCTGGTGGACATGTACGAGGACAAGCTGGGTACATATCTTGTGAAGCTGAACGCTCAGGAACTGAGCCAAAAGCAGAACGAGAGCGTTTCAAAATATCTCCACACTCTCAGTGATTTTGAGCGTATCAGTGACCACGCCATAAATGTGGCACAGGTGGCAAATGAGCTGCACTCGAAGAAACTGGAGTTTTCAACTGCGGCAAAGCATGAGCTTACAGTGCTGACTAACGCCATAATAGAAATCCTGAATCTGGCTATTGACGCATTTTTAGAGGAAGATGGAGACAAGGCGAGACTGGTTGAGCCTTTGGAGGAACGGGTGGATATACTCTGCGATGAGATGAAGATGCGCCATGTAGAGAGATTGCAGCAGGGCGTATGCTCACTGTCTCAGGGCTTTATATTTAACGACCTGCTCACCGATTATGAGCGTGTAGCGGACCACTGCTCAAACATTGCCATTGCACTGATTGAACTTCAAGCCGACTGCTTTGATACCCACAGCTATGTAATAAATCTAAAAGAGCTTCACTCCGCAGACTTTGAAAAGCATTACGACGAGTTTGCTAAAAAGTACGAAATATAAAAAAGACGGTCAAAAGACCGTCTTTTTTTATCCTCGGAATTTGGCGTTTGGATTGAAATAATTTTCGGCAAACAGGGCATCTAAAGAACTGTTATAATCGGAAATGTATTTTGAACGCTTCAACTGTTTAATATTCTTTTCACCGCCCGGGAACATATCCTGCATGTAGTACCACAGCTCCTTGATCCTTGCGAGGGCAAAGTGTTCGCTAAGTCCGGAGGCGAGAAGTCCGTCGGTAAGCTCATCTAAAAAGTCCCTAAGCTCTGCCTTTTCCAGACCCTCACCGCCGTTAAACTGGCGCACAAGTGCAGGATTTGCACACACGCCACGACCCACCATCACTTTTTCACATGGTGCGGTTTCGGTTAATTTGTTAAGCTCTGCGGCGGAAAAGATGTTTCCGTTATAGCAGACGGGATTCTTGCTGTGCTCGGTGGCGTATTTGAAAGCCTGCAAATCCACGGGACTTTTGTACTGGCCTGCTCTGTTGCGGGCGTGGACTGTCAGCTCGTGGATAGGGTATTTGTTGTAGACCTCCAGTATCTTGGGGAAATGCTCTGAATCTTCCACACCAAGTCTGGTTTTTACAGAAATTTTAAGCTCTGTATGTGAAAATATCTCTTCCAGAAAATTATCAAGCCACTGAATATCCCCTAACATTCCGGCCCCCTTGTGTTTCGGAACTACTGTTCCTGAGGGACAGCCGGCGTTTAAGTTAACCTCACTGTAACCCATTTCTCCAAAGAGCTTTGCGGCACCGATAAACTGCTCAGGGGCATTGCACAGCACCTGTGGTACAAGCTCTAAATCCCTGTTGTTTTCGGGCTGAATGTCACGCATTGAGCCGGCCTTGAATTTTCCCGAGCCATCAGGGGAGATAAATGGTGAATAATACTTTGTGATACCAGGAAAACGGCGGTTTACTATATTTCTGAATACATAGCCTGTCAGCCCTTCCATCGGGGCAAGGTAAAAAATCATTCTGTCACTTCCAAAAATCAAACTGTCATTATGATACAGTATAGTGTGGCTTCAGGCAAGATTTTTTTCACTGAGAATTGAATTATTCACAATTTGCATATATAATTATATAATTATGAGAATTGAAAGGGGAAGCTGCCGTGAGGTATCCAACCATGACAAAAATACTGGCAATCTTTCTGGGGTTCTGCGCTGTGGGTCTGATTTGTGCAGGAGGTTTCGGAATATACACTGGAAACAAGGAGCGCAGCAAAGACCTGAAAGAACTAAGCGACATGAAAAGCTGGGCGGAAGATTACAGAGAACTTGATATTAAACTCGACGGCGAGAGCAAAGCCGACGAGATGGACAGGCACCTAAAGTCAGAGAGCGAGAGCCACGACGAAGCCTCATCTGAGCATAGGCGTGAGCTTGCCGAGTACAGCGCCGCAAAAAGCGGACTTCAAATGGGAAGTGACGCTTTAATTCAGGGAGATGAAAAACTGGCTCAGGGCTGGGAGCAGTATTACAAAGCTCTTGATACTTTTACAGACAAGGAACGAGAGTTCAATGAGGGCTACGCCCAGTTTGAAGCAGGAAAGGCGGCGCTTGCCACTTCAAAAGCTCTCTACGAGGGAGCGGTTCAGGCTCTTGAGGGGGCAAAGGCTGTGGTGAATGAGCTTGAAGCTCTGGATGAAATCTTTGCAAGCGGAGACATGGAAGAAGTTTACGACCGATTGCTCACCGCATACGAGGGCGGAATTTACGCAATATCCGAAGCTGAAAGCGCCGTTAACGATATGCTCAGTCAGGGGCTTATAACTCAGGAGCAGTTGCAGGCGATAGAAAATGAAATCATTGCCGCAACAGGCATGAGCACCGCAGAGATTAAGGCAAAGGTTCAGGCAGATTATGACAGCCTTTTAAATAACGGCGGAATAACTGAGGAGCAGTTTAACGCCCTTAAAGTTGTTTACGACCAGAATAAAGCTGCATTGAATGCGGTGGCACTCAACATAAAGAAATACATAGCGCCTGCGGAAGATAAGCTCAGTTCCATGGGTACTGAAATTCAGAAGGCTCAGGCTGAGATTGACAAAATGGAACCCTACATGGAGCAGGGCAAAACTGCCATTGTCGAAGGTAAAAAAGGGCTTGAGCAGGCGGAGCAGGTCTTAATTCAGAGTGAGAATGCATTGTTTTCCAGCGAAAAGCAGATTGATGCAGAGCAGGGAAAGCTAAATGACAAACTGCCTCAGCTTAAAGAGCAGAAACAGAGCCTTGAAAATGAGCAGGCAGAGCTGGGCGAACTGAAAGACCAGACAGAGGAGCGGAAAAACCTTGAGGGAAAGAGAACTTCCCTTAGCTTGAAGCTCCGCTCAAAAGCCCCAATTCGTGAAAGCTATGAAAATGGAACAGAGCTTTATGAGGCATCTTTGGACTATATTGCTCAGTTTGAAAAGGAGATAGGGATAAGGTTTAGAAACCAGATTGTTATGATGGTAATAATGTCTCTTGCAGGAATTGCGGGGCTTTGCTCTCCAATTTTCATTTTCAGAAAGAACTGCGAGAGAAAGAAACGCCTTATGATACCTGCTGCTTGTGCTTTAATTTCCATTGCGGCTCTCCTGTTCGGGTACTTTGGCTTAGGTATAGTTTCTTCTTCAACAATTATCATCATTTGCGCTTCGGCGGCACTTATACTCTCTGCATACCAAGATAAAAAGAAACAGAAGATAATATAGAAAAACTCCCTCAGAATGAAGTGTTCTGAGGGAGTTGCTATTAGTTTTCAGCGTAGCCCATAGGGTTCTTGGACTGCCAGTTCCAAGTATCTCTGCACATATCGTCCAGATTGTACTGAGCTCTCCAGTGAAGCTGTTCTGCGCTCTTATCGGGGCTTGCATATACGGTTGCAAGGTCTCCGGCACGGCGGGGTGCTATCTCATAAGGAATATCAATTCCTGTCACACGCTGGAAAGCCTTAACCATATCCAGAACGCTGTAACCGTTGCCTGTACCAAGGTTAAAGACGTGCTCGCCCTTGTGCTCCTGCATGTACTCAATGGCGGCAACGTGGCCTTTGGCAAGGTCAACAACGTGAATGTAGTCACGAACGCCTGTACCGTCTTGGGTGTCGTAATCGTCACCGAATACGTTCAGGTGGTCAAGTCTGCCCACGGCAACCTGAGAGATATAGGGCATAAGGTTGTTGGGGATACCTCTGGGGTCTTCACCTATAAGACCGGAGGGGTGAGCACCTATGGGGTTAAAGTAGCGCAGGAGGACGATTGACCAGTCCTTATCTG